>ENA-UOJJ01000647-UOJJ01000647.1-human-gut-metagenome-genome-assembly--contig:-CS66-NODE-647-length-57657-cov-9.195861_pt1 | contig 57657 bp, 56 predicted proteins | sample MGYA00242343_ERZ723890 | MGnify/ENA metagenome assembly ERZ723890
TGCTGCTCGACTGCGCCTGCGGCAAGTCCTATCTCAGCTTTGTCATGAATTACTATCTGCACGAGGTGCTCCATCGCCGCTGCCGCGTGATCGGCGTAGATATCAAGGAGCATGTCATCGACGAGAGCCGCGCGATGGCGAAGCGTCTCGGCTATCATAATATGAGCTTCCAGTGCGCCGATCTGCGCGTGTATCAGCCGCCGAAAAACGTTACCGCTGTCATTTCGCTCCATGCCTGCGATATTGCGACCGATCTTGCCCTTGCGACCGCGCTCCGTGCCAGAGCGAAATACATCGCTTGCGTGCCCTGCTGTCACAAGGAACTGCTCGATCAGTATACCATGCCCGGCCTCGAACCGCTGACCCGTCACGGCGTTTTCAAGGCGCGCTTTAATGATGTGCTGACCGACAGCATGCGTGCACTCAAGCTGGAGGCTGAGGGCTATAAGGTATCGGTCGTCGAGTACATCTCGCCGCTCGACACGCCGAAAAACCTGCTCATCCGTGCCGTTCGCACAGGCCGTGAAAATCGTCGTGCGAAGGCGGATTACGAAGCTGTGCGCCGCACACTCGGCACAACTTCTGAGCTTGATCGCCGCTGCATGGACATGGAAAACGAATTCTTCGTTACAGACGAGGATCTGATACCGTAACATAATGATCCCTCCGGAATACACTGATAATACAGGCGGCTGAGGCAAAACGCCGCCTGCGCAAATCATGTGATCCGGAGGGATAAATCATGGCTGAAAAAATCTGCTGCCCCGGTCCTCTCGGCACGTCGGGCGGCAACACCGCATCCGGCGGCGCGTTCCGTGAGGCTGTGTGCGTACACACGAGCAAGGTCTATGATTCCTGCCGCAGCAAGGAATGTCTGCGTGACATCCGCGTTTATCTGACACGCGACGCGCAGGATATGCTCGATTCCGGCGGCATCGTTTCGGTAAAGCCGCGTACAGCTGATCTGCTCTGTGTGAAAATCGACGTTGAACCGGTGCAGTTCAATCGTGGTCTGTACAGTGTGGACAGCCGCTTCTTTTACCGTATTGAGTGCGAGGTGAGCTGTGCGGTCGGGCGGCCGCGCATTGTAGACGGTCTCGCTGTATTCGACAAGCGCGTCATGCTGTTCGGCGGCGAGGGCGGCGCGCGGATCTTCTCCTCGCACTATATCGAGGACGGCACGGACGTACAGCTTCGTCCGAACTCCAACCGTCCAACCGCAGTGATCGAGGTCGTCGACCCCGTTATGCTGGATGCCCGGGTCGTTGCTCCCGAAACGAAATGCAACTGCTGCTGCTGTGCCCTGCACGAAGTGCCGAAGCAGCTCTGCTCGTGCTTTGACGGGGATGATCTTGTGCTTGCGAACGACGGCTACCAGCTGTTCGTAACGCTCGGCCAGTTCTCCATCATCCGCCTTGAACGAGACATTCAGCTGCTTATGCCTGCCTACGATATCTGTCTGCCGCGCCGCGACTGCTCGAACAGTAATATCGGCGGTGAGACCGACCCCTGCGAGGTTTTCTCGAACTTCGATTTCCCCATTGACGCTTTCTTCCCGCCGCGCGGAGAGCGTGCAGACTGCCTTTTCACGGGCGCGAACGGCGTAAACGGTGCAAACGCAAATTCCGGCTGCGGCTGCCGTGCAAACGCTGCGAACGGCTGCAATAAGTAAGGGGCCGCACTGAGAGATTCAATCTGCGGCGCTTTGCGGAAATCCTGTTCGCTGTCTTTGATGGAGTCTCATGGTAATTCATCAAGTATTGCTGCAAAACCGTAAATGAGAAAACGGCATGGACGTATGTCCATGCCGTTTTGTATTGCGGAGTGTATCAGTAAGCGATCGTTGCCATAACGTCGGAAACCTCCGGCTTGGCAGAGATCAGACCCTCATCGTACATCCAGTCGATATTCTCCTGCCAGCAGGCCTCAGTCTGAGACAGGAACTTTGCATCTGCGGTCTCCATGAGCGGAAGCAGTGTTTCACAGGACTTCTTCTCTACATCCGGGTCCAGTGCAAAGTTCGCCTCATCCTGATTGTCGAGCAGAACCTGCAGAACCTCATCCGTGCTGTTCTTGAAGTCCTCGAAGCCCTTGCTGCATGCAGTCAGAAAGCCTGCAAGCACATCCGGCTCGTTATCGATCATCTCATCGCTTGCAAGGAAAATGCCCTCATAGTATTTCGGCACACCGAAATCATCCGGGAAGAAGTAATTGACCTCAAAGCCTTCCTTCTCGAGCTGCGGAACCTCGTGGTTGACCAGGCAGCCAATGGTTGCGTCTACATTGCCGGTGGTCATCGAGCTCATCAGATCAAAGCCGACATCTACCAGTTTTACGCTGTCCGGGTCTGCGCCGGAGTTCTTCATGATGCTGCGGATCAGGGCCTCAGAAAGCTCTGTACCGGCATAACCGACCGTCTTGCCCTCCAGATCCTTCGGAGAGGTGATATTTTTATCCTTGAGCGAGAGCACGATATTCAGCGGGCCCTGCACAACCGCACCGATCGATTTGATCGGCACGTTCTGCTCAGCGCGCGCCTGAATGACATCCTGCTGATAATACAGGCCAATATCAGCCTTGCCTGCTGCAACCATACTCATCGCATCGTTAACACCAGCCGGAGACTGAATATCAACATCCAGACCCTGCTCAGCAAAGTAACCCTTCTCCTGTGCTTCATACAGAAATGCGTGCAGAGCATTCGGATACCAGTCGAGCACAACGGTCAGATGGTGCAGATTATCCTCCGCGCCGCCGTCTCCGCCTGCTTCGGCATTGCTGTTTGCAGCGCCCTGTGCGCCGCAGCCGGTCAGCAGCAGTGTGCCTGCTGCCAGAAGTGCAAGAAATCGCTTTTTCATAGGTAATTTTCTCCTTGTGTATTCAAAAAATTCGTTTTTCTGTTGTTTGCTGATTGCACGATACGTGTGCATGAAATCAGCATAACGCCTCGAGCGTCGTTACAGGCTGCTTCTCCATGTCACAATCTTCTTTTCGAGCCAGCTGACAATGCCGACTGCGATCATTGCGACCGCGCTCAGCAGGACGATCGGCGCGAAAACGCCTGCGCCGTCCAGCTGCGTCATCATGCGGCGGCTGAAATATCCGAGACCCGCCTGCGCGCCGAGCCATTCGCCGATCGCAGCGCCGATGATCGACATCGGGATTGCCATCTTTATAGCTGAGAAGAAATACGGCAGCGCCGCCGGCAGCTTCAGCTTGAGGAATATCTCCTTTCGGCCTGCGCCGAACGTGCGCAGCATGTCCACCATATCGGTCTTAGCCGAACGAAAGCCGTCGAAAACCGTCATCGCGATCGGAAAAAACGTGATGAGCACGGTCACGAGCACCTTGCTCCAGATCGTATAGCCGAACCAGAGCACAAATAACGGCGCGAGCGCGGTCGTCGGAATGGTCTGCGACGCGATGATGAGCGGATAGAGCATGCGTTCCGCTGCCGGACTGGCGTCCATTACGATGGCAAGCAGCAGGCCGAGCGCGACCGAGATCGCGAGGCCTACGCCTGTGCACAGCATGGTTGCCGGAAGATGTGCGGTGAATAGCGGCTTCCGCAGCTCCCACAGGCGCACGAGAATCTGCGTCGGAGACGGAAGAATGTATGCTGCGTTCATACCCATCGCGCCCGCCTGCCAGATGATCAGCAGCGCCAGCATGAAAATAAGGACGGGCAGATTTGCATTCGTTTTCTTTTTCATTCCGATACCTCCCTGCGCAGCAGCGAGATAAGGTTTTCGCGCAGCTCGAGCATCCGCGGCTCGGTGAGGCACGCACGGGTGCGCGGGTACGGCGCCGGTACCTCAAAGGAACGCAGCCTGCGGATGGGCGTATCTTCGACCACGAGCACGCGGCCGGAAAGGAAAATCGCCTCTTCGACATCATGCGTGATAAACAGCACAGTCTTGCTGTCGCGCTCCCACTGGTCGAGCAGCCATTCCTGCATGGTGATGCGCGTGAGAAAGTCGAGCGCGGAAAACGGCTCGTCCAGCAGCAGCAGTTCGGAGCCGGTCAGCAATGTGCGCGCAAAGGCCGCCCGCTGCCGCATTCCGCCCGAAAGCTCCTCCGGACGCTTGTCACCCCAGCCGGCAAGGCCGACATGCTCCAGCGTCTCTGCCACACGGCGGTCCATTTCCGCACGTGGAATTCCGCCGCGCACCTCCATCGGCAGACGCAGATTTTCGTTCACTGTGCGCCACGGGAACAGCAGGTCGCGCTGAGGCATATAGCCGCAGTAGCCTCTCCTGCCGTCGATGCTCTCTCCGCCGACCAGGATGTCGCCGCTCTTGCGCGTGAGCAGCTGACCGGTCAGACGGAAAATCGTAGATTTGCCGCAGCCGGAAGGGCCGATGACCGAAACAAATTCGCCTTTTCCGATGTGAAAGGACAGATCGTCAATGATATTGAAATCCTCGACGTCATATTGAAAGGTAACGTTGCGAAACTCAAGCATTTACAGTTCCCCGTTCCATGCCATTTCCCAGAACATACCCTCGTAGAGCGAGCAGTCGACAAAAATGTCGGTGAGGCGCTCGAGCTGCGGATCGGTATAGTGTTCGGCCAGCTGCTCCATATATGCGATGAGGCGGCGGTTCTCTGCGGCGTAATCTTCGGAGGCATAGCCCTGTATCCATTCGCCATAGAATTCATGCTTTTCCGCATTTGGATAATTCGAGACGATCCATTTTGCGATATACTCATAGCTGAGCGCGCAGGAAAGCACCGCTGCCATGATCTCCGCCGGGCCTTCCTCCGCCGCGACAGCGCGCATGTAGGCAGTATATGAGCTGTTCGGGAGCGACGGCTTGACGCGCTCGGCGTCCTCCTCCGTGATGCCGAGACGCTTCATGTAGCCGCGGTGAATGTTCATCTCGCCGCCGAGGATATTCGCGACCGAGGACGCAAACATGCGCATGACCTCGGGATCGCGCGACTTGACAACGCCCTGTGCAAAGACCTTGGCATAGTCAAACAGGTAAACGTAATCCTGCAACAGATAAAAACGAAATTTCTGAATTTCGAGGCTGCCGTCGGCAATACCGCGCACGAAAGGATGCTTGAGATAGCCCTCCCAGATCTCGCGCGTTGCATCGAGCAGTCTTTGGGTTGTTTTGTTGTTTTTCAAGGTGGTACCCCCAATGAATTGATGTTGATTGTATCCTAAGACCGTCGGCATACTCTGCCGGCAGCACTTTCCGTCTGTATCAGATCAGACGGATGCGCGACGTCAGTTCGTCTGCTGAAAGCAGGCTGACTGCGTCGATCAGGCGTGTCCGAAAGGAAGCGGTGCCCTCCATCTCTTTACGCACACGCGCCTCTGCGATTTCTCCGCAATGCTTCATCACCTCCGATGCCGTGACTGTGGCTTCAAATAATCTATCGGGTGCAGCGCCGCAGTACACGCCGGCAAGCGAGGTGAGCATACACCCTGCCCCGGTGATGCGGCGGAGCAGCTCGCTGCCGCCGCACAGCACTGCGGTGCGTTTTCCGTCTGTGATCACGTCCATCGCACCGGTCAGCAGCACGACCGTGCCGGTACGATGCGCAAAATCGCGCAGCCAGGCTGCGGATTCCGCAAGATTGTCCTCGTCAATGCGGTCGCTGAGGTCGGCCTCTACACCGCTCTCCTGCCCCGTTCCGCCGGCCAGCGCACGGATTTCAGACACGTTGCCGCGGATGACTGAGACAAGGCCTTCCGCGAGGAGCTTCGCGCACATATCACCACGCAAATGGCTCGCGCCTGCGGCAACCGGATCGAGTACGACCGGATGGCCGAGCTTTTTTGCGGTTCCTGCCGCGCGCAGCATGGCTTCCTGCGCGCGCACCGCGCCCATGTTGAGAACGAGCGAGGAGGCGTGCGCCGTGATCTCCTCGACCTCGCGCTCATCCTGCGCCATGATAGCCGTTCCGCCGGCCGCGAGAATGATATTCGCGCAGTCGTTAACTGTCACCGGATTGGTGATGCAATGGGTCATCGGACGGCACGAGACCGTTCTCTCAATCACTTTTTTCAGTTCTTCGATCAACGCAGAGCCCCCTCAAGGCTGCTGAACACATGCGTGCGCTTGAGCGCGGACAGCACGAGGACAGAAATCGCCGCGCCGACCGCAGTCGAGATAAGGAAGCTCGGTACAAAGGTGAACAGCGCCGCCTTGGTGTTGCCCATGAGGACAGCGGCGATCGGGTAGGACGCAAGGCCGCCCAGAATGCCGGTGCCGAATACCTCGCCTGCATATGCCGCAGGCAGCTTCGGGCACAGCCTGTATGCCACGCCGCACAGCAGCGCGCCGATCATGGAACCCGGAAAAGCGAGCAGGCTGCCCAGACCGAGGAGATTGCGGATGAGCGCTGCGGCAAACGCCATGCCGACCGCATAACCGGGGCCGAGCAGGACCGCACCGAGTACGTTTACCATATGCTGTACGGGCGAGCACTTCGCGCCGAAAACTGGGATGGAAAACAGGCTGCCGACAACGGCAACAGCAACAAGCACGCCTGCGATGGTCAGTTTACGGATGTTTTTCTCTTTCATTTTGATTCACTCCTGTTAAAAATACGGCAAAAATGGTCGAGCGGTCCGCAGCCGTGTCCGAGACCGGGCGCGTGACGGATTGCATCGGTGACATACTCCTTCGCAAGGCGGACTGCCTCGGGCACGCTTTTGCCGAGTGCGAGGTTGGACGCGATGGCAGAGGACAGCGTGCAGCCCGTGCCGTGCGTCGAGGTACTGTCGATCTGCTCGATCTCGATACGATGGCAGGTCTCACCATCGAACAGCACATCCACGGCGCCAGGAATGTTTTTTCCGCCCTTGACCAGTACGTTTTTACAGCCGAGCGCGCCGATTTTGCGCGCTGCGGTTTCCATATCTGCGGGCGTATGGATCTCCATGCCTGCCAGATACTGTGCTTCGGGCACATTCGGCGTCAGCACATCGGCAAACGGCAGCACGGTCTCGATCAGCGCGCCGACCGACTTCGGGTCCATCAGCGGATCGCTGTTCTTGGCAAACATGACCGGGTCGATGACAACATTTGCCGGGCGATACTGGCGCAGCTTGTCTGCGACTGCCTTCATGCATTCCGGCGAGGAAAGCATGCCGATCTTGACCGCATCCGGCGCGATGTCCTCAAACACCGCATCAATCTGTTCCTCGATCATCCTCGGACTGATGTCCTGAATGTCGATGACGCGCGCGGTGTTCTCTGCGACGACCGACACGATGACGCTCATGCCGAACACGCCGTGCGCCGCCATGGTTTTGAGGTCAGCCTGCACACCTGCGCCGCCCGAACAGTCCGAACCGGCAATCGTAAGCACTTTTTTCATAGAATTCTCCTCTTTTCCGGAACAGCACCTCAAGGCTGGATACCGTTCCTGCATAAAAATGCCGCAGTCCTCATCTTCTGACGAAAACTGCGGCATTGTAATTTCGATGCGACAGCTCCCTACGATGGTTCTAACCAACAGGTTCAAAAGGTTGGGGGTATTCCCTCTCAGCCGCAGCCTGCGGCACCCTTGCTTCTCTGTCAAGTATAGACCTGTGTCGCCCTGTTTGTCAAGTATTTGTCAGGGTTCCCTCTGTTTTTCTCGTGAAAATGGCTGTTCAGCCTTCATATTTCAGCAGTTTCCGGTATGCTGCATCCATGCCGAGTGCGCCGAGGGGCGCAGTGATCAAAATCGCGAGCACCGCCACGGACAGCACGATCTTGCCGCACGGCAGCCCCATCGCAAGCGGCACAGAGCCGATCGCTGCTTGTACGGTTGCCTTCGGCAGGTAAGCAATGACGCAGAACAAGCGCTCGCGTCGACTGAGCTTCGTGCCTGCAAGGCAGAGCACAACACCTGCTGTACGGAAAATCAGTGCTGCAAACACCATCAAAACCGCTGCGAGACCGGTCTCGGATACATATCTGATGTCAACTGCGGCACCGACGAGCACAAACAGAATGAGCTCCGCTGCAATCCAGAGCTTTCCGAACTTTTCGCTGAGGCGTGCGCGAACTTCGCCGGTCGTTTTTCGTGCAAGCATGCACGCCATGCTCGTGACCGCGAGCAGGCCGGACAGCGCGATCCTTCCTTTGAGAACAGTCTCGAGCGCCACAAGCAGGAAGGAAACGCTCAGCACGATGATAACTTTGACGCTGCCGCGAACCATGTGGTTGCGGGCAAATGCCGCTTCAAAGAATCTCGACAGTGCATATCCGGCTGCTGCACCGACTGCGATACCAAGCACGACCGAAACCGGGATGTTCAGAAAGTCTGCCGCCCTCGCATTTCCTCCCTGCGCGATACCAGTGAAAGTCGTAAACAGTACGATAACGTAGATGTCGTCACATGATGCACCGGCCAGCAGCATTTGGGGAATGCTCTTGTCCGTGCCCCATCGATTTTCCATAAGAAAGACCATGCGCGGCACGACAACGGCCGGAGAAACAGCTGCGAGTACGGCCCCCATAACAGCGGCCTCGATGCGGTTGACACCGAGAAGATACGGTGCAAGCAGTATGTATCCGGCGAGTTCGCAGGTCGCAGGCAGGCACGAGAGCAGGACGGCAGGACGGCCAACCTGTCTGAGGTCGGACAGGTTGAGCGACAGACCGGCCTTGAGCAGAATGATGATAAGCGCCATCTGCCGCAGCTCAGACGAGATCGACAGGATCGAGTCGTCGAGTACATTCAGTATGTGCGGGCCAAGAACAATGCCGACGAGGAGCATTCCGATGATACGCGGCAGCTTGATTGCCGAACAGACTGCTGCGGCAGCCAGTCCGGCAAGAAAAACGAGAGCAAGTGATGTTAACATAGTTTTTCTCCTTCCGGGGGCATAAAAAAAGCTGATACCCCCTGTGAAATATCACAGAAGTCATCAGCAGTAACTGCGGTTTCGGCATGTGCCGCGGGAGAACTTCATTCCCTTTTTATTTGCAGACATATTATAGCATAAATACAACTGCATGGCAAACTTTTTCTTGACCAGTTGAAAAACGATGTTTTCGGCAGCCTCAAAAGGCCGGTTTGATCCGGCCTTTTGAGGTTATCTGATATGGAAAATGTATCTGAGAATGCCGCACAAACACTTCGGGCTCTTCCAGACAGCAACCTTCATCACGCTCTCCTCCCTTCTCACAGGCTTTGACACAGGAGCAGACCCGCTGCAATGACTGCCGCCGCCAGCAGCCGTACCGTCCAGCACGGCGGCAGCAGACTGCCGATGAGTACGCCTGCGCCGAAGAACAGCACCGCAAGGCCGATAGCCTGACCGCGGCAGAGCATTCCGCATCCCCCCTGCTTTCAGTATAAGCGCGGAGAAGGAAAAATGTGCATAACAAAGGGAAACCACCTTTCGAGCGGTTTCCCTTGCTGTTCTTTTGACTTATTTTCCGGTGGTCGAGCCGAAGCCGCCTTCACGCTGACCGTCTGCGTCATCGTCTACCGTGATGCCGTAGGGCAGAAAAATGCCCTGCGCGAATGCATCGCCGGACTGTACAGACAGCATCTTGCCGTTCAGATCATCACTTGTCATCTTGATCAGGATATGGCCCTCGTTTTTTGCCTCGAAATAGTCGCTGTCGATGACGCCGACCGTGTTATCGAGCTGAAGGCGATGACGGAAGCCCAGACCCGAGCGCGGGTAAAGCTGAAGCACCCAGCCGTCCTCGATCATGACGCGGATACCGGTCGGAATAAGGATCGTCTCGTGCGGGACGAGCGTGAAGCTCTCGGGCGCGAAGAAATCGTAGCCTGCGGAGCCTTTGGTCGCGCGGCGCGGCAGACGGATGTTCGCATAGACCGACTTTGCCTCTTCGATGCTGCTGCCGGTCGCGGCGCGCCAGTCGTTAATGAACTGTTCTTCACTTACCTTATAAAACTGTGCGATTTTTTCCATCGTTCATGCTCTCCTGTTTATTTGTCAGTATTTTCATGCAGACAGACCGTGCCGGTCTCCTGGGTACGCCGAACATCGATCACGCGCTGATTGGCGCTGCCGCGCCAGCAGAGCTGTGTGTTCTTCTGCGATTCGATGAACGGCCCGTCCACGATAACATCTATGGCATCAAGAAACGGCAGATCTGCGATCTGCTCCCAACGGTAGCCTGTATACAGCCAGATGGTCTTTTCCGGAAAACGTGCATGGACTTCGCGGGCGAGCGCACCGACCTGCTCCCGGTTTGCCGGATAGAGCGGATCGCCGCCCGAAAACGTCACGCCGGACACATAGTCCTTGGCGAGTTCGGTGAAAATCTCTTCCTTTGCCGCCTCGTCGAACGGCAGACCGCCGTTTTCGTCCCACGTGATCGGGTTGTGACAGCCGGGGCACGCATGACCGCAGCCCGCGACCCACAGCACAACGCGGAGTCCGTCGCCGTTCAGCATATCGTCCTTGGTGATATTATGATACTGCATGGTGTGTTACATACTCTTTCTTTCTGCAATTTCTGCCATTTTTGCATCGTTCAGGCGTGTGTCGCCCTTGACGCGGGAATAGGACAGATACCCGTTCATTCGCTCGATCTTGGTGAGGTTGCGGCTGCCGCACTTCGGACAGACATCCATCGCGAGCTCCTCATGACCGCAGTCGTCGCAGTATGCGAGCGAGAGATTGACGCCCTCATAGAATCCCTTCTTCATCGCACGGCGCACGAGCGAGCGGATGGCCTCGCGGTTATAGCTGATGGGATACTTGACATACTGGATCTTGCCGCCGTTGCACAGATTCCAGAAACGGCCCTCGAGATCCTGCTTTTCGATCGGAGTCAGATCCTCGGTAACGTGGCAGTGGAAGCTATTGGATACATACGGACGGTCGGAAACGCCCTCGATGATGCCGTATTTTCTGCGGAACTGCTCGACCTGAAGGCCGCACAGGCTCTCGGCCGGCGTACCGTAGATCGCGTACAGGTTGCCGTCCTCGTGCTTGAACTGCTCGACCTTATCGTTGATGTACTTGAGCGTTTCGAGCGCGAACGCACCGTCCTCGGCAAGCGACTTGCCGTTATAAAGCTCCTGAAGCTCGTTCAGGGCCGTAATGCCGAACGAAGCCGTCGCAGTCTTGAGGATAGGCTTGATCTTATCGCCCGGCTTGAGGTGGCCGCCGTAGAAGCCGCCCTCGCAGTATGCGAGCGGATTGGTGGAGGCACGCATTTCACCGAGGTACGCATAAGTACGGATGTGCAGTCTGCGGATCAGCTCCAGATAGTAGTCCAGCACCTCATGGAACGGACGGTTTTCCTGCTGCGACTTGGCGTAGATCATCGGCAGATGCAGCGATACTGCGCCGATATTCCAGCGGCCGACGAACACCGGTCTGTCCTCCTCGTCCGCCGGCTCCATGCCGCCGCGTTCAAACCACGGAGACAGGAACGCGCGGCAGCCCATCGGGCTGACGATCGCGCCGTATTTTTTGTATATGGAAGGCACGTAGCCTTCGCCGGTCAGCGACAGCCAGTCCGGGTACATCGCGCGTGCAGAGCATTCGATGCCGGCCTCAAAGACGTCCTCGAGCTCGCCGCCGGGACCGTGCAGGTTCTCGTCATACAGAAATACGATCTTCGGGAACAGAACCGGCTTTTTGTTGCCCTTCCTGCCCTGACCCTTGCGGCGGACGTTGAGCATGGTGATGGAAGCGAGCTTTGCAAAGCGGCCTGTGCCGGTGCCCATCGTCATGGTGATAAACGGATAATCGCCGCGGCTGGATGCGACCGTGTTGAATTTGTACTCCCAGCCCTGGAAGCCCTGCTCAAAATCGTTCAGGATATCCGCCATGACAGCTTTTTCGACCGTCTCCGGATCGAGACCGAGCGCACTGTATTTTTCGGTCAGCATTTTATAGCTGCGCTCGGCATACGGCTCGAGCAGCAGATCAACGCTCGGCACAGTAAAGCCGCCGTACTGCTGACTTGCCGCCGAAAGCACGATATCGCCGATGACATCGAACGCGACGTTGAGTGTTTTCGGCTCATTGTACCACAGATTGCCCATCTCAAAGCCGTCCTTCAGCACGTGCTTCACATCGAACAGACAGCAGTTCATCGTGTCGCGGCGCGCAGACATGTCATGGATATAGATATAGCCGTCGCGGCAGGCCTGCAGCTCCTCGGTATTCATGAAGAACTTCTGATACAGCTCCTTGTTGAGCTGATTAAAGATCAGACTGCGCTTCGTAGAAACGAGCGCGGAATCAGTATTGGAATTTTCGCGGTCGCCGATGTACATGATAGACTGGCTCTTTTTATAGACACTGTCCAGCATGCCGACGAAATCCTGCTTGTAGTTGCGGTAGTCGCGGTAGCTTTTCGCGACCTCGGGGCGCACGGCCTCAAGGGCAGACTCGACGATGTTGTGCATCTGCCAGATCTGTACATCTGTCATGGCATGGTCACGGATATAACCCTCGACATGATCGCAGATCGATTTCAGCTCATCGTCGGTAAACGTGTAAAGCACGCGGTTCGCACTTTTATTGACGGCGGTCACAACTTTCTGGATGTTGAACGCCTCTCTGGTATGGTCTTTCTTGATGACGCGGACCATCGTCGTCACTCCTTCTCTTCCTATTTTGTAGCAGTGACTATTATAACACACAAGATATTGCGATGGTAGACCAAATCCGCCGAAATCTGTCACAAAAATTCGGCCGTAAAATCGGCGATTTTTTTCTTGACGGATTTTGGACCGTCTGAAATTTCCGCTTGCGCATCGCGTTTTTCGACGTTATACTATATTATAAGTAAGAGATGCGCGTTTTCAGACGCGCTTCCCTGCGCCTGACATTAAGCCGCCCTGCGGGCGACTGCGTGAAAGGTGCAGCTGACAGAAAATAGCGCCCTGCCCCGTTTTCATTTTTTTCGGGCAGGACTCTCTGCGGCTGTGCCTGCTTTCGGGCGCAGCCGCAGTTTTTGTCTCGGAGGAAAAGTTATGCAGACAAGAGTCGCCGTCATGGGCATCATCGTAGAAAACACGGATTCGGTCGAGCAGCTGAACCATCTGCTGCACGAGTACGGTCATTATATCATCGGTCGCATGGGTATCCCCTACCGCGCGCGCAGCATCAACATCGTCTCCATCGCCATCGACGCGCCGCAGGATGTGATCTCTGCGCTTTCCGGCAAGATCGGCAGTCTCGACGGTATCAGCGTCAAAACCGCCTACTCCAATGTGCTTGCCGATGAATAACGACGCAAAAAAACTCATCGACCGTCTCGCGAGCGAGCACAGTCTCCCAAAGGAGGACTATGCGTTTCTCGTGCGCGCACAGGACGGAGAGACCGCAGCGTATGCGGGGGCGCTTGCCGCCGGTGTCCGGCGTGAGGTCTATGGCACGGACGTTTATATCCGCGGCCTGATCGAGATCGGAAATATCTGCCGCAACGACTGCCTGTACTGCGGCATCCGCCGCTCCAACACGCACGCCGACCGTTATCGACTGACCGAGGACGAGATCTTCGAATGCGCGTGCGAGGGTTATACGCTCGGCTTCCGCACCTTTGTCATGCAGGGCGGCGAGGACGGCGCGTTCGGCGTCGATTCCATCTGCCGCACGGTACGCCGCATCAAGCAAAAATTCCCGGACTGTGCAGTAACGCTTTCGCTCGGTGAATTTCCGCGGGAAGATTACGAGGCCATGTTTGCCGCCGGCGCAGACCGCTATCTGCTGCGGCATGAGACAGCTGACCGGACGCACTATGAAAAGCTGCATCCGGCGGAAATGTCGTTCGAAAACCGTATGCGCTGTCTGCGCGACCTGAAGGACATCGGCTTCCAGACCGGCTGCGGCTTTATGGTCGGCTCGCCGTTCCAGACATCCGAAACGCTCGCTGAGGACCTTAAATTCATCGAAACCTTCCGCCCTGCGATGTGCGGCATCGGCCCGTTCATCCCCCAGAAGGACACACCCTTTGGCGACAGACCCGCAGGAACGGCGGAGCAGACGGTCTACCTGCTCTCGCTGCTGCGGCTCATGCAGCCGAAGCTGCTGCTCCCGGCTACGACCGCCCTCGGAACCATCCTCCCGGACGGACGCGAGCGCGGGCTTGCCGCCGGAGCGAATGTCGTCATGCCCAATCTCTCGCCGCTTTCCGTGCGAAAAAAATACGCACTCTACGACGGCAAGCTGTGCACCGGCGAGGAGGCGGCGCAGTGCATCGGCTGCCTGTCGCGGCGTGTGCAGTCGGTCGGCGCGAATATCGTCATCGACCGCGGCGACGTAAAATCGTAAAATCTGTTCCGAACAAGAAAGGATATAATATAAATGGCTGTTTATAACCCGAAATCCATGTATGCTGATGATTTCATCAACCATGAGGAGATTCTCGAAACGCTCGAATACGCCGAGCGCAACAAAAATAATCTCGAGCTGATCGACAGTCTTCTCGAGAAGGCGCGTCCGAAAAAGACCGCCGGCGGCGTTCACTGCGCCGGTCTGACCCACCGCGAGGCATCCGTGCTGCTCGCCTGCGAAAACCCGGAGAAGATCGCCGAGATGTACAGGCTCGCCGAGGAGATCAAGCTCGCCTTCTATGGCAACCGCATCGTTATGTTTGCGCCGCTCTATCTGTCCAATTACTGTATTAACGGCTGCGTTTACTGCCCGTATCATGCGAAAAACCGTCATATCGCACGCAAAAAGCTGACGCAGGATGAGGTGCGCGCCGAGGTTATCGCGCTTCAGGATCTTGGCCACAAGCGCCTTGCCATTGAAGCCGGAGAGGACCCGAAGAACAATCCGATCGAATATATTCTTGAATGTCTGGACACGATTTACAGCGTCAAGCATAAAAACGGCGCGATCCGCCGCGCGAATGTCAATATTGCTGCAACGACGGTCGACGAGTACCGCATGCTCAAGAATGCCGGTATCGGCACCTACATCCTGTTTCAGGAAACCTACCATAAGAACAGCTATCTTGAGCTGCACCCGACCGGTCCCAAACACGACTACGACTACCACACCGAGGCGATGGACCGTGCGATGGAGGGCGGTATCGATGACGTTGGTCTGGGCGTACTGTTCGGTCTGGAAAAGTACAGATATGAGTTTGCCGGTCTGCTGATGCACGCTGAGCATCTCGAGGCGGTGCACGGTGTCGGTCCGCACACCATCAGCGTGCCTCGCATCAAGCGCGCCGACGACATCGACCCGGACGTATTCGACAATGGTCTTGCCGATCCGCTGTTTGAAAAGGTTATCGCGTGCATCCGCATTGCCGTTCCGTATACCGGCATGATCATTTCCACCCGCGAGAGCGAAAAGGTGCGCGCGCGTGCACTGCATCTCGGCATTTCTCAGATCAGCGGTGCGTCCCGCACCTCGGTCGGCGGCTACACCGAGCAGGAGCGCCCGCACGACACCGAGCAGTTCGATGTTTCCGACCAGCGTTCGCTCGATGAAGTCGTTCGGTGGCTGATGGAGATGGGATATATTCCTTCCTTCTGCACAGCATGCTACCGCGAGGGGCGCACGGGCGACCGCTTCATGAGTCTGTGCAAGTCCGGTCAGATCCTCAACTGCTGCCATCCGAACGCACTGATGACGCTTGAAGAATTTCTTGTCGACTACGCGAGTGAGGATACACGCCGCGTCGGCATGGAGCTGATCGACCGCGAACTGCACAAGATCCCGAATGAAAAGGTCCGCACGCTTGCAGCTCAGCACATCAGCGACATCCGCTCGTCCAACCACCGCGATTTCCGCTTCTGAGGAGGGCTGAGCCATGAGTCTCAATGCACAGGTATCTGCGGAGCGCGTACACATCGGCTTTTTCGGTCTGCGCAATGCAGGCAAATCCAGTCTGGTCAACCGTGTGACCGGGCAGGAGCTTTCTGTAGTCTCCGAGGTGCGCGGTACAACGACCGACCCTGTCCGCAAGGCGATGGAGCTGCTCCCCCTCGGTCCGGTCGTTATCATCGACACGCCGGGACTGGATGATGAGGGAACGCTCGGTGAAGAACGGGTGCGCCGAGCGCACCGCGTGCTCGACCAGACCGATATCGCGGTTCTCGTAGTGGATGCGGCCGCAGGTCTCTCACAGGCCGACCGCGGCCTGACGCAGCTGTTCGAAGAACGTCACATTCCTTACGTTATCGCAATGAACAAGGCAGATCTGGTAACGGTTCCGGAGAATATCCCGGAAAATATGATTTTTGTCTCGGCACGTGAAAACGGAAACATCCATGCGCTCAAGGAAAAGATCGCTGCTCTTGTACGCTCTGTGCCGCCGGCACGCGAGCTCATCGCAGATCTTGTATCGCCCGGTGATGCAGTAGTTCTCGTCACCCCGATCGACTCCGCCGCCCCCAAGGGACGTCTGATCCTGCCGCAGCAGCAGACCATCCGCTCACTGCTCGACGCAGGCTGTATTCCGGTTGTCACACGCGAGACCGAGCTCGCACGCACGCTCAGCCTGCTGCGCGAGCCGCCGGCGCTCGTTGTCACCGACTCGCAGGCCTTTGGCATGGTCAGCCGGATCGTGCCCGATTCCGTTCGCCTTACCTCGTTTTCCATTCTTTTTGCACGGTACAAGGGCGACCTGCGCACGGCGGTGCTCGGCGCGGCCGCACTGCGTCAGCTGAAGGACGGCGATACTGTGCTGATCTCCGAGGGTTGCACCCACCACCGCCAGTGCGGCGACATCGGCACGGAAAAGCTGCCGCGATGGGTCAGACAGTATACCGGCAGAGACATTCGCTTTGTCTTTACCTCCGGCGGCGAGTTCCCGGAAAATCTCTCGCCCTATGCGCTCATCATCCACTGCGGCGCGTGCATGCTGGGCGAGCGCGAAATGCAGTCGCGTCTGCGTCGAGCAGCGGAACAGTGTATCCCTGTCACCAACTACGGCATTGCCATCGCGCAGATTCACGGTATTCTCGACCGTGCGCTGCGCCCGTTTTCCGCGCTTCACGCAGAGTGGAAGAAACAGCAGCAGTAAGCACGGGTTCTGCTTGCTTTTCGCACGTTTTTATAGTATAATGCAGGCATACAGGTGTATCGAATTGGAAGCGAGGTGCGCATGAATCTTTTAGAATTACCGTTCTTTTCCGGCTTTACTGCCCAGGAGCTGCGGCTTCTCCGCAGTCTCGGCTGCATGCGCACAGACCGTTTTCCGCATGGTGCGCTCATTCTGCGCGCCGGAAGCCGTACACGCGAAATGGGTATTGTCGTTTCAGGCTGTGTGCACATTGAAAGCAGCGATTTCTGGGGAACACACAGTATTTTGAGCAGCGTCGAAGCCGGAGGCGTGTTTGCGGAGACTTATGCGCTCTGCGGTGAAGCGCTTATGGTGGACGCCGTTGCGGCGAAGGACTGCGAAATCCTTTTTCTCAGCCTGCTCCCCCTGCTTGACGGAGACAATGCAGCTGAAAGCTGGCACAGCAAACTGATGCAGCGCATTCTTCTGCTTACCGCGCAGAAAAATCTGACGCTGTCGACCCGCATTTTCTGTACATCGGCCAAAAATGTGCGCGGCAGGCTGCTGACTTATCTTTCCGGCGAGGCTGCACGGCAGGGCCGGTATGAGTTCGATATTCCCTTCAACCGCCAGCAGCTCGCAGACTACCTCAATCTCGATCGCAGCGCCCTGTCCAAGGAGCTGAGCCGTATGCGCGATGAGGGAATGCTTGCATACAGACGAAATCATTTCATACTGTATAAAACCGAAAACTGATTGCAGAAAAGCCGTTCGGGTCAGCATCCGAACGGCTTTCTTCTGTATGGACTGCGCGGCAAAAGCTGCGCAGCATTTTTATTCCTGCAAGAGAAAAAGCCGACGCCTGCATTTTGCAGGCGTCGGCCTCATACATATCTGACACTTTTCCACTGACGATTGTCGTAAGTTTATGGTAAGTTTGCCTTTTAACCCTCGAAATCCCCAGTGTTTTCAGCATTTTTCGGCACTTCTTAGTACATGCCGCCCATATCCGGAGCAGCCGGAGCCGGAGCGACAGGCTCCTTCTTGTCAGCGATCAGGCTCTCAGTGGTCAGAACCATGGAAGCAACAGATGCTGCGTTCTGGAGTGCAGAACGGTTAACCTTGGTCGGGTCAACGATGCCGTTTGCGATCATGTCGCCGTAGGTCTCGGTTGCAGCGTCGAAGCCGTAGCCGACCTTGTCGGAATTCTTGACCTTGTCGAGAACAACTGCGCCCTCGATGCCTGCGTTGGCAGCGATCTGCTTCATCGGAGCTTCCAGACCGCGTGCAACGATCTGCATGCCGGTCTTCTCGTCGCCAGCTGCCTCTGCTGCCAGAGCCTCAACTGCTGCGATCGCGTTGACGTATGCAACGCCGCCGCCTGCTACGATACCTTCTTCGACTGCTGCACGAGTAGCGTTCAGCGCATCCTCGATGCGGAGCTTCTGCTCCTTCATCTCGGTCTCGGTTGCAGCGCCGACCTTGATTACTGCAACGCCGCCTGCCAGCTTAGCCAGACGCTCCTGCAGCTTCTCACGGTCAAAGTCAGAGGTGGTGCGCTCGATTGCACCGCGGATCTCGGCAACACGGTTTGCAATAGCCTGCTTGTCGCCTGCGCCGTCAACGATCGTGGTGTTTTCCTTGGTGACCTTGATCTGACGAGCGGAGCCCAGCATATCCATGGTAGCGTCCTTCAGCTCGATACCGACCTCCTCGGAGATAACGGTACCGCCGGTCAGGATCGCGATATCGCGGAGCATATCCTTGCGGCGATCGCCGAAGCCCGGAGCCTTGACAGCTACACAGGTAAAGGTGCCGCGCAGACGGTTTACGATCAGGGTGGACAGCGCCTCGCCCTCGATGTCCTCTGCGATGATGAGCAACTTCTTGCCGCTCTTTACGACCTGCTCGAGAACCGGCAGCAGCTCCTGAATATTGGACAGCTTCTTGTCGGTGATGAGCACCAGAGCGTCGTCCAGGTTTGCTTCCATCTTCTCGGTGTCGGTGCACATATACGGAGTAACATAGCCGCGGTCGAACTGCATGCCCTCTACAACCTCAGAATAGGTCTCAGCGGTCTTGGACTCCTCAACGGTGATAACGCCGTCGGTGGAGACCTTCTCCATAGCCTCTGCGATCAGGGTGCCGATCTCATCCGAGCCGGAGGAGATAGCGCCTACGCGGGCGATGTCACCGGTGCCGTTTACGGTCTTGGAATTCTTTGCGATCGCTTCAACAGCAGCCTTGACTGCCTTGGAGATGCCGCGGCGCATAACCATCGGGTTTGCACCTGCTGCAACGTTCTTCAGACCCTCGCGAACGAATGCCTGCGCCAGAACAGTAGCGGTGGTGGTGCCGTCGCCTGCAACGTCGTTGGTCTTGGTTGCAACTTCCTTGACCAGCTGTGCGCCCATGTTCTCGAATGCGTCCTCGAGCTCGATCTCCTTGGCGATGGTAACGCCGTCATTGGTGATGAGCGGACCGCCGTACTTCTTATCGAGTACAACGTTGCGGCCCTTCGGGCCGATGGTTACCTTAACGGTATCAGCGAGCTGATCAATGCCGCGCTGCAGAGCCTTGCGCGCGTCCTCGCCGTAAATAAGCTGCTTAGCCATGATGAATTACCTCTTTCTGAAATTACTCTACGATTGCAAGAATATCGCTCTGGCGAACGATGATATACTTCTCGCCGTCGAGCTTGACCTCGGTGCCGGAGTACTTGCTGGTGATGACCTTCTGGCCCTTCTGGACCTCCATCTTGATCTCCTTACCGTCAACGACGCCGCCGGGGCCGACCTCGATGATCTCCGCTACCAGCGGCTTTTCCTGAGCGGATGCGGTCAGAATGATACCGCTTGCGGTGGTCTCCTCTGCCTCTACCATTTTAACGACAACACGGTCGCAAAGGGGCTTGAGTTTCATAATGGATTACCTCCTATGAAAAATAAAAATATACATTGTCGGGAGCTTAGCACTCAAAATACCGGAGTGCTAACTCGAGTATTATATTACATCAACTCTCGCTATTATGCAAGGGGGTAACGTCAAAAATTTTTGAATAATTTATGAATTATTTTTTTCAGAAAATGGCAATTTTAGCACTCGAGGTCTGTAAGTGCTTAAACCTGCGGGCGCGGTTTGCGCGGCGCATTCTTGAAATACATATGAAGTTCGCACTTTATCATGCCGTTATACAGCTTGCGGCGTTTGTCTGCCGGACGGCCGTAGCAGCGTTCAAAGAGCGGGTCCGAGCTGAGGATATACTGCTTCATCGGCGAATTTTTCGTCGCGCGGCCGAGCGCCGTATAAAGCTGCTCTGCCTGCTGCTGGTCAAGCAGCCGCTCACCGTAGGGCGGATTGGCGAACAGGATGCCGCCGCCGCTGTAATCGCGCTTCGTCGCGTCCGCCTGCTCGAAAAATACCGTGCCTGCGACGCCTGCCTTATGGGCATTAGAGATAGACAGCTTGACGCATTCCGGATCGATGTCGCTGCCGACAATATCAAAACGGGCGGCCGCATCCGCCATGCAGAGCGCGTCCTCACGCGCCTGCTGCCAGACCTTTTTATCGAAGCAGCTCCATTTCTCTGCATCGAAGCGGCGCAGCAGACCGGGAGCGCGGCGCTGCGCGATCATCGCAGCCTCGATGGCGATCGTGCCCGAACCGCAGAACGGATCGAGGAACGGCTCCCGGCCGCGCCAGCGTGCGAGCTTGACCATTGCAGCGGCGAGCGTCTCGCGCAGCGGCGCGGCATTGCTGTTCGCGCGGTAGCCGCGCTTGTGCAGACCGGCGCCCGAGGTATCCAGATAAATTTCCGCAGTATCATGCATGATGGCGAACTGGATCTGATACTTCGCGCCGCTCTCCTCAAACCAGCCCTGGCCGTATTTCTGCGACAGGCGCGAAACGACCGCCTTCTTGACGATCTTCTGGCAGTCCGGGATGGAATGCAGCGCCGAGTCCAGGCTGTGTCCCTTGACCGGGAATGCGCCGTCCGCCGGGATGAATTCCTCCCACGGCAGCGCCTTCACGCCTTCGAAAAGCTGGTCGAACGTCTTTGCGCGGAACGCGCCCAGTCGGATGAGCACGCGCTCTGCGCAGCGCAGATTAAGGTTCGCCCACGCAAGCGTGCTCTCGTCACCCTCGAAAAATACACGGCCGTTTTCCGCACGCACATCTGTCAGCCTGCCGCCGAAGCGCAGCTCGTCCGCGACGATGCCCTCAAGCCCGAACAGCGTCGGGCAGCACATGGTAAGTTCCATTTTTACTTCCTCCAAAAAGGCCCCTGCCTCCGAGGCAGGAGCCGCTATCTCGATATTATTTTTTTCTTATGATAGCTTTTTTACGCGCATTTGTCAAGATTTGCTGCGTTTTCTATTCTCTCCGAGCGGCAAGATAACGCAGCGGATGCAGGCCGCACAGCCGCAGCAGCGCAAGACAGAGCATTCCAGCTCCGGCGAGCGTCATCGCAAGCGCAAGAACAGGACTTGCCACGTGCTCAGAAAACAGAAGCGCAAACAGCCGCGTCCAGAGGCCCGCCGCCGCGCCGCACATCAGCGGCAGTCCGAGACGCCGCATCGGTCGCAGCGCAAAGCCGGTCGCATGATGCAGAACGGCAAGATTAAAAAAGGCCGCTCCGGCGCCGCTCAGCAGCATCGCGAGAAGATACCCGTAAATGCCGAGCGCCGGGCGCGAGCACCATCGAAGCACAAGTGCGAGCTGTACGAATTCTGCCAGAACGGCGGTCAGAACGCTCCGATTCTGCAATCCGAGCGCGTTCAGCAGGCCGGAAGTGATCATCTGGTAGTACATGGCAACTGCCGCTGCACCGGTGAGCGCTGCATACCGCAGCGTGAGCGGCTGCGCGAACAGCAGCAGGCTGAGTGAGGGTGCGAGCGGAATGAGCACAGCGGTCGCCGGGATGCCGATCAGTCCGACCGTCATGACCGCCCGGCCGACGAGGGCGCGCACACGGGCGCGGTTCCCCGTAGCGTGCGCCGCCGTCACAATCGGCAGCAATGCAGTGCCGATCGAGCCGATGAGCGCCGAGGGCAGCAGCATGAGCGGCAGCACCATGCCGGAAAGCGTTCCGAGCGCAGCGAGCGCCTGCTCTGCGTCCATTCCGGCCGCCATCAGCCGCCGCGGCAGGATGACCGAACCTGCCGCCGAAAGCAGATTGGCCGCGAGCGCGGACAGCGAAAGCGGTATGGCGATTGCCGCAAACTGCCGCGCAAGCGCAGCATCGACCCTGACAGCCGTGCGGTGCGCCTCTCCTCGTTCCCGACGGAACAGAAGGCTGAGCAGCAGCACGCTGAACACCTCGCTGACTGCCATTCCGGCGAAGATCAGCTTCGCCATTGTCCCGCAGTCGCCGCCGACCGTGTGCAGCAGCACGCCGACGGCTGCAATGCGCACCAGCTGCTCTCCTGTTTCACTGATCACGGTGTACTGCACGCATTCCAGTCCGATGAACAGCGCCTTGAGGATATTTTCAATCCCGGTCAGCATAAGGCAGAGCAGCATGAACGGAAACGCCTGTGCCGCGTGCGGATTGCCGAGAATACCTGCTGCAATCTGGTCGCCGCACAGCAGCAGCCCTGCCGCGCTTGCGAACGCAAGCGTAAAAAACACTGAAAATGCGAGGCGAAGCACCGCACCGGTTTTCCCCTTCTCCCCTGTTGCCTCGCACGCCGCCGACAGCCGCGAGCACGCCATCGTCACACCCGAAAGGCAGCCGGTGTGCAGCACCAGATACACCGCATTAGCGAGTCGGTACATGCCGAGACCCTCTGCGCCTGCAAAGCGGCTGAGTATCACGCGATAGACAAAGCCGAGCGCCTGCAGGGCGATATTGCCGCACGCGAGCACCCCGGCCGCATACAGCACTGTCTTTTTCCGAAACCGCACCTGTCTGCACCTCCCCTCTCGGGTCAGCATATGAGCGAACACAGTTCCGTAAAACCAGAAAAGCGCCTGCCCTCACAGCAGACGCTTTCTGTTGTATCCTGCGCGGCCTTAGATGCGCTTGGACATTTTTTCGCTGTATTCTGCACGGAATTCCTCGAATCGGCCCTCGTCGAGCGCATCGCGGATCTCCTGCATCAGATGGTTGTAGAACCAGAGGTTGTGCATGACCAGGAGACGCTGCGACAGCATCTCGCCGCTCTTGAGCAGGTGGCGCAGATAGGCGCGGCTGAAGCGGCGGCAGGTCGGGCACTGACAGCCCTCCTCGATCGGGCGGTCGTCGGTCTGGTACTTGGCATTCATAAGGTTCAGGATGCCGCTGTGCGTGAACAGATGACCGTGGCGCGCGTTCCGGGTCGGCATGACACAGTCGAAGAAGTCGATGCCGCGAGCAACACCCTCGATGATGTTGCTCGGTGTGCCGACGCCCATCAGATAGCGCGGCTTGTTCTGCGGCGCGTGCGGCAGGACGACATCAAGAATATGGTACATGACCTCGGTGCTTTCGCCGACGGCCAGACCGCCGATCGCGTAGCCCGGCAGATCAAGTTCGGAGATCGCCTGCATGTGCTCGATGCGCAGGTCATCATAGGTGCCGCCCTGATTGATGCCGAACAGCAGCTGATGCGGATTGACGGTATCAGGCAGGCTGTTGAGACGGTCGAGCTCGGCCTTGCAGCGCTTGAGCCAGCGCGTCGTGCGGTCGATGGAGTTCTTGACGTACTCGCGCGGCGCCGGGTTTTCGATGCACTCATCAAACGCCATGGCGATATCCGAGCCAAGATTGGACTGGATGCGCATGCTCTCCTCGGGACCCATGAAGATCTTGCGGCCGTCGACGTGCGAATGGAAGGTCACGCCCTCCTCCTTGATCTTGCGCAGCGTCGCAAGCGAAAAAACCTGAAATCCGCCCGAGTCGGTCAGCATCGGACCGTCCCAGCGCATGAACTTGTGCAGGCCGCCCATCTGACGGACGATCTGATCGCCCGGGCGAACGTGCAGATGGTAGGTATTGGACAGCTCGATCTGGCAGCCAAGCTCCTTGAGGTCGAACGCATCGACCGCGCCCTTGATCGCGCCGGCCGTGCCGACGTTCTGAAAGACCGGGGTCTGCACCACGCCGTGTGCCGTGCAGAATTCGCCGCGGCGCGCGCGGCCTTCGGTTTTGATTAGGTTAAATTTTCCGATTTCCATATATTCCTCACAAATTACATATTACATACTGGGTTTGCGGCATCAGTACAGCATCATGCTGTCACCGAACGAGAAAAATCTGTATTCTTCCCTGATCGCTTCCTGATAAGCGTTCATGACCATTTCGCGGCTTGCGAATGCGGAAATAAGCATCATCAGCGTGCTCTCCGGTAGATGGAAGTTGGTGATCAGATGATCGACTGCCTTGAAGCGATAGCCCGGATAGATGAAGATCGCTGTCCAGCCGGACTGTGCGCGGACATGACCGGTCTCGTCTGCGATGGTCTCGAGCGTGCGCGTCGCCGTCGTGCCGACCGCCCAGATGTCGCCGCCTGCATCACGTGTGTCGTTGATGATCTTCGCGGTCTCCTCGTCCATGACATAGAACTCGGAGTGCATGACATGATCGGTGATCTCGTCCTCCTTGACCGGGCGGAACGTACCCAGACCAACGTGCAGCGTGACGAACGCGAGCTTTACGCCCTTGTCCTTCAGCGCTTCGAGCAGCTCCTTCGTAAAGTGCAGACCTGCGGTCGGCGCGGCAGCCGAGCCGGGTGTCTTGGAGTAGACGGTCTGATAGCGCTCCGGGTCTTCGAGCTTTTCCTTGATGTACGGCGGCAGCGGCATCGTGCCGAGCTTGTCGAGAATCTCAAGGAAAATGCCCTCATAGTGGAAGCGGATCAGTCGGTTGCCGTCCGGCTGCACCGCCTCGACCGTCGCGGTCAGCAGGCCGTCGCCAAACGTCAGCTCAACGCCCGCGCGGGTCTTTCTGCCCGGACGGGTCAGGCATTCCCACAGGCCGTCGCCCTTGTCGGTCAGCAGCAGCACCTCGATCGGCGTCACATGGCCGACTGCGTGGCCCATCAGACGGGCCGGAATAACGCGCGAATTGTTGAAGACAACGCAGTCGCCCGGTTTTACATACTCGAGCATATCATGAAAATGGCGGTGCGTCACCGAGCCGTCCTTGCGGTCGAGCACCATCATCCGGGATGCATCGCGCTGCTCGAGCGGATGCTGTGCGATCAGCCGTTCCGGCAGATCAAAATAAAAATCACTCTTTTTCATCACAAAAGCATGGGCGCAGACAGTTTTTCTGCCCTGCGTCCACGCCGTACCTCCTGTCTCATATTATTTCGATATTTCGATACCGGTGAAGTAGAATTTCAGAATATCCTCATAGCTGAAGCCCTGCTTCGCCATCGCATACGCGCCCCACTGGCTCATACCGACGCTGTGGCCCCAGCCTGCGCCGCTGAACGTCCAGCTTGCAGCAGTTTCTGCGGTCTGCCCGTCATTTCCGGTATTATTATTGCTGTTATTTTGATCGCTGCTGCTGTTTCCGCCGTTATTGCCGTCAGACGTATCATTTTTGCTGTCATCGGTCGCCTTGTCGGCCGAGCGGATGACGACCACGCCTTCCGGGTCCCAGTCCACCGCAAAGCCGAGCGCATCGCCGATGTCGCGCAGCTTGTAGTAGTTGTTGTAATTGATATTATAGCCAGTCAGCTGCACGGTCTTGTTCCCCACAGCGACCGCCGCTGTCGAGGGCGAGAGCTTCTTGACTGCCGCGACGGTATCGCTCATCTCGCCGCCCACCTTGACATAGGGCGCGTTCGGACTGAGCAGGATGCGGTTGTTCGCGCCGTCCCAGGTCACGTTGAACTCGCTGCCCGTACCGTTCAGGATCCACGCCACATCGCGCAGCTTGTAGTAGTTATTGTCGTTGATGTTGTAGCCCTGCGGCCTCACCACCTTGCCGTCAACCGTGACCGTATGTACCGACGGGGAGATTTTAACGCTCGTCTTTGTCGCGGATGCGGTTTTCTGCACAGCGGTTTTTGTCTGTGAGCTCGTCGCCGCAGCGTTCGCGGTAATCGAGTAGTTGATGCTCTTGAGACCGAAAACCGTGCGCACGCTGCTGCGCGTCAGCGTTACCTTCTTGCCGTCGGTGTCTGTAACGGTCACTTCGGCAACATTGTTCGTCGCGGTGCGCTTTGTGACCTCGACCTTCGCGACCGTGCCGATCGAATAGCCGGCATTCGTCAGTTTGGTCTTGACCTCGGCCGGCGTCAGCGTCACGCTCCACTTGTCCTTGTCCTTTTCTTCATAGGGGTCAGCCTTGCCCTTGAGGTAGCTGTATTCGCCGCCCCATACATTGGCCGCATCCTCGGTCGCGCCGCCGTCCGACGAAAAGAAGTAGCCGATGACCTCCTTGCCGTCGCAGGACAGCGTTTCGCCCGCCGTTGCGCTGACCGCAGCATCCGACTCGCTCGTCGCGCGTGTCGCGCCGAGATATACCTGACAGTTGGTGGTATTGCACAGGTCATAGCCGCTGTCCGTATGCTTGTGCGTACCGAGCGCGAACGAGCGCGTGCAGACCGCCTGCGCCTTCTGTGCGTCGGCCGGCCAGTCCGGGTCGATCTCATACGGCAGCACGCCCTTCACATAATCCTCGACATTCACATAGTTTATAACGGTGATGTTTCCGTTCGAGGCGCGGCGATAGACAAAATCGCCGTACCACTTATAGCCCTTGAACCAGGTCAGACGGCTGTTCGGCCGGATCGCCAGCTGCTCGAGACCCTCGGCGGACGTAAACAGCACCTTGCCTGTCTCGGTATCGCACACCTCAAAGGCGTTTTTATCATTCAGCCGGATGGTCAGCTGAGAAGAAGCCAGCGAAGCGGCGCTCTTGAAGGTCGTGCCGCTTACCGTTCCGACTGTATAGCCGGTGCTCTCGCCGGAGACATTTTCCAGCATGGGCGTGGCGAACGAGGACGCTCCGCCGACCGTCAGACCGACACGAAGCGTGGTATCCGTGCTCGCAGCACCCGCCGCAGGCACGGCCAGCGTGCCGGTCAGCGCCGCCGCGCACAGCAGCGCCGAAAAAAAGCGTTTCATTTTCTGTTCAACTCCTGTTAGAATTCATGTTTATTTTGCCGCCTTCTATTGACAAATATATCGCCTTATCTTAAAATAAGAAGGAAAAGTATCTGATACAGATAGAGGCGCGGTTTTCATCAGTATCGCCTGACAGGGTCCGCAAACCCGTTCATCAGCCGAAAAAGGGTCTTCCGCCGAAGTCGGTCGTTCTGTTGCGGCAGGACCGGACTGGATGCTGCGGATAAAATCCCTGCGTCTGTCATCAGCAGAAATGCCGGTGGAGAGCTAAGCTGTGTTAGAAAGCGGCGGCGATTTATCCGCTCTTTCTATTATAGTATAGGTCATACCGGTTTTTCAACCGGTATTTTTCATATTTCGGCACGCAGCGTGATATTTCTCACAGAAAACACCGCTGCCGGTGAAAATTGCAGTGTATCCGCCGGATGCACACACACGTTATTACACCTTTCTGGAAGGATCTGATAAACATGAAGCAGTACAAAGTAGGCATCGTCGGCGCGACCGGCATGGTAGGTCAGCGTTTCTCCCTGCTGCTGGAGAATCATCCGTGGTTCGAGGTCGTTGCTCTCGCAGCATCTGCGCGCAACAAGGGCAAGACCTATGCCGAGGCTTGTGAAGGCCGCTGGAAGATGACCGTTCCGATGCCCGGCAAGTACAAGGACATGGTCATGTACGACGCAACCGCAGACGCAGAGGAGATCGCCTCCAAGGTCGATTTCATCTTCTGCGCGGTCGACATGAAGAAGGACGAGATCCGCGCCCTCGAGGAAAAGTATGCGAAGCTCGAGTGCCCGGTCTGCTCCAACAACTCCGCTCACCGCGGCACCCCGGACGTTCCGATGATCATTCCGGAGATCAATGCCGACCACGCTGAGATCATCCCGGCACAGCGCAAGCGTCTGGGCACCAAGCGCGGTTTCATCGCGGTCAAGTCCAACTGCTCGATCCAGTCCTATGTTCCGGCTCTGTCTGCTCTGATGGACTTTGAACCGACCGAGGTTTCCGTCTGCACCTATCAGGCAATCTCGGGCGCTGGCAAGACCTTCGAGACCTGGCCGGAAATGGTCGACAACGTTATCCCGTATATCGGCGGCGAGGAAGAGAAGAGCGAGAAGGAGCCGATGAAGATCTGGGGCCGCATCGAGGGCGACCACATCGAGCCGGCGACTGTCCCGGTCATCTCTGCGCAGTGCCTGCGCGTTGCCTGCTCTGACGGTCACATGGCTGCGGCTTCCGTCAAGTTCAAGAACAAGCCCTCCAAGGAGGTCATGATCGAGCGCTGGAACAACTTCAAGGGCCGTGCACAGGAGCTGAAGCTCCCGTCTGCTCCCGAGCATTATCTCACCTACTGCGAGGAGGATAACCGTCCGCAGACCAAGCTCGACCGCATGACCGAGAACGGCATGGGCGTCACCATCGGCCGTCTGCGCGAGGACACCATTTTTGATTACAAGTTCGTCAGCCTGTCGCACAATACTCTGCGCGGCGCTGCCGGCGGCGCTGTTCTGATGGCAGAGCTGCTGTGCGCCGAGGGCTATATGGACCGCTAAGGAGGAGCATTCTTACTATGAAGAAGCCTGTTTTTACCGGTGCGGGTGTTGCGATCATCACCCCGTTCAAGTCCACCGGTGAGGTAAACTACGAGGAGTTCGGCCGCATTATCGACTACCAGATTGCACATCATACTGATGCGATCATCGTCTGCGGCACGACCGGCGAGGCCTCTGCCCTGCACGACAAGGAGCACCGCGAGGTTCTGTCCTGGTGCTGCGAATATGTCAACCACCGCGTTCCCGTCATTGCCGGCACGGGTTCCAACGACACCGCATACGCCATTGAGCTGACCAAGTTTGCAGCTGAATGCGGCGCTGATGCCGGTCTGTCGGTTACGCCGTACTATAACAAGACTACGCAGCGCGGCCTGATCGCACACTACACCGCAATCGCAGACTGCTGCGATCTTCCGATCGTTCTGTACAACGTGCCGAGCCGTACCGGCGTTTCCTTCACCGCCGATACCCTGTATGAGCTGTCTAAGCACCCGAATATCAACGGCCTCAAGGCTGCTTCCGGCAACTTCTCGCTGCTGGCTGAAACCATGGCGAAGTGCGGCGACAACCTGAACGTATGGTCCGGCAACGACGATCAGATCGTTCCGATGATGTCGCTCGGCGCAAAGGGCGTTATTTCCGTCCTTTCCAATGTTGCGCCGCAGGAGACCCACGATCTCACGCAGCTCTGCCTTGAAAATCGTTATCCCGAGGCCGCTCAGATGCAGTTCAAGTATCACAGCCTCATCGATGCGCTGTTCTGCGAGGTCAACCCGATCCCGGTCAAGAAGGCAATGGAGCTGCTCGGCTGGAAGGTCGGCGATCTCCGTCTGCCGCTCGTTGAGCCGAGCGAGGAGCACATCGCCTATATCAAGCGCGAGCTGGAGAACGCAGGCTGCAAAATCTAATTTCTTCACAGACAGACAGGAGAACAGAGAAAGATGTTAAAAATCGCGCTTTCCGGCTGCAGCGGCCGCATGGGCCGTGTAATCAGCGATATCGTCAGCAGCCGCGACGGCATGGAAATCGCTGTCGGCTTTGATATTCGCACCGAACAGTACGCAGATTTCCCGATCTACAAGGATTTTGCGGAGTATCAGGGTGACTGCGATGTTGTCATCGACTTTTCGAACGCCGCGCTGACCGAGCGTCTGCTCGATTACTGTGAGGCGCGCCGTCTGCCGGTCGTGATCTGCACCACCGGCCACAGCGCCGAGCAGCTTGACCGCATCCGCGCAGCCTCCGCCTCCATTCCGGTGTTCCGTTCGGGCAACATGTCCATCGGCATCAACCTGATGAGCGAGCTGCTCAAGAAGTCGGCTTCCGTTCTCGGCGACAAGTACGACGTTGAGATCATCGAGAAGCACCACAATCAGAAGCTCGACGCGCCGTCCGGCACGGCGATCATGCTCGCAGACGCAGTTGCCTCCGCCCTGCCCTACAAGGCTGAATATGTCTACGACCGCCACGAGCGCCGCGAAAAGCGTCCGGCGCACGAGATCGGCATTTCCGCTGTCCGCGGCGGCACGATCGTCGGCGAGCACAGCGTGCTGTTCTGCGGCCGCGACGAGATCATCGAGATCAAGCACACCGCGCTTTCCCGTGAGGTTTTCGCGGTTGGCGCTGTCGATGCAGCCGAGTACATGGCGACTCGCACGCAATCCGGCATGTATGATATGAACGACGTTATCGCGTCCAGATAAACAAAAACCATGCGCCCCTTCGTTCGGGAGCGCATGGTTTTCTTTTTATGAGAAAGGCATATCCGAGAGTTTTCCCCGTCGGATATGCCTCTTTTCTGTTTATACGCCGAAAACGCTGTCCGCAAAGTGAACGGTCGCCATCGCGTCCTTCGCGTAGCAGTCCGCGCCGATGGAGTCCGCATATTCCTGCGTCAGCACCGCGCCGCCGACAACGACCTTGGTGTCCGGTTTTTTCTCGCGCAGCTGCCTGATGGTCTCCTCCATGCTGACAACGGTCGTCGTCATCAGCGCACTCAGGCCGACTACCTTGATGTCCTCCCTAATAGCGGTGTCAACGATCACCTCGGGCGGAACGTCCTTGCCGAGGTCGAGGACCTGATAAGCATAGTTTTCAAGCAGGACCTTGACGATATTTTTGCCGATGTCGTGGATGTCGCCCTTGACCGTCGCGAGGATGATCTTGCCCTTGGTCTGCTGATCCTCGCCCTTCATCGCTTCCTTAACGACCTCGAACGCAGCCTTGGCCGCCTCCGCACTCATCAGCAGCTGCGGCAGGAATACCGTTCCCTTCTCGAAGCCCTTGCCCACGCGGTCAAGCGCCGGAATGAGCTCGCCGTTTACAACATCGAGCGGCGCTGCCGTCTGAAGCATTTCCTTCGCGGCCTGCACCGCGCGCTCGCCCAGACCGCGTTCAATGCTTTCGCCAAGCGGCATGACTGCACCACCCGCCGCTGTCGGAGCAGCAGAAGGCGCAGGCTGGTTTCCGTAGGCTGCAATATAACCGGCGCACTGCTCGTCCAGGTTTGCAAGCGCAAGATACGCGCGGTAGGAGCGCATCATTGCGTCCATATTCGGGTTGATGATCGCACAGGACAGACCGCTCTGGAGCGCCATGGTGAAAAAATTCGAGTTGACGATCTCACGCTGCGGCAGGCCGAAGGAAATGTTGGAAACGCCGAGAATAGAGTGTCCGTGCAGCTCATCGCGCACGCGGCGCAGCGTTTCGAGCGTGACGAGCGCCGAGCCGCTGTCCGAGGAAATCGTCATTGCAAGGCCGTCGATCACGATGTCTTCATGCGGAATGCCGTATTTTTCCGCGGTCTCGTAGATCTTCCTTGCGACCTGAATGCGTCCCTCGGCAGTCGCCGGAATGCCGTTTTCATCGAGCGCCAGACCAACCACAACGCCGCCGTACTTGCGCACGAGCGGAAAGACCGCTTCCATGCTCTCCATCTTGCCGCTGACCGAGTTGATCATCGGCTTGCCGTTATACAGACGCATGCCGCGTTCCATTGCCTCGGTATTCGAGGTATCGATCTGAAGCGGCAGTGCAATAACGCTCTGAAGGCGCGTCACGACGCGCTCCATCATTGCCGGCTCATCGATTTCTGGCAGGCCAACGTTTACGTCAAGGATGTGTGCACCGCTGTCCTCCTGCGCCATGCCCTCACCGAGGATGTACTCGATGTTGTTCTCGCGCAGCGCCGCCTTGAACCTGCTCTTGCCGGTCGGGTTGATGCGTTCGCCGATGATGACCGGCTTAGGGCCGATCTCGACCGTCTGCGAGAACGACGAAACCACCGTTCTGTGCTTGGGAACCGGCGCGGCGAACGGCTTTTTGCGGCACACCTCGATCATTTTACTGATGTGCGCCGGTGTCGTGCCGCAGCAGCCGCCGAGCGCGTGCACGCCCATGCCGGCAATCTCTCCCATGAGAGTCGCAAACTCCTCTGCGTCGATATCGAATACCGTCGTGCCGTTTTCGCTGCGCGGCAGACCGGCATTCGGATTGACAACGATCGGAAGCGAGGAAACCTCGGTCAGGCGCTTGATGATCGGCTTCATCTGTACCGGGCCAAGGCCGCAGTTGACGCCGAGCGCGTCTACGCGCAGACCTTCGAGCATGGCAACGACCGAATCCACCGTGCCGCCGGTGAGCAGCTTGCCCTTTTCGTCAAAAATGGTGGTGACAACAACCGGCAGCTCGCAGCTTTCCTTAGCTGCGAGCACCGCTGCCTTGGCCTCGTAGCTGTCGCTCATGGTCTCGATCAGAACAAGGTCGGCGCCTGCCGCCGCACCGATGCGAATGGTCTCGGAAAACAACTCGACCGCCCGCTCGAACGGCAGATCGCCCATCGGCTGGAGTAGCTTGCCGGTCGGTCCGATGTCGAGTGCAACAAAAGCCTCCTCGCGTCCTGCAAGGCTGCGCGCGGTCTTTGCATGGCTCACCGCCGCCTCGACGATCTCGCGCAGGTTGTCCGGATACTTGAGCGCATTCGCGCCGAAGGTATTGGTGTTGACGACATCACAGCCTGCCTCAAAATAGCTGCGGTTCAGCGCGATGATCTCATCCGGATGCGACAGGTTCCACGTTTCGGGCAGCTCGCCGGCCTTCAGTCCGTGCGCCTGCAGGATCGTGCCCATGCCGCCGTCAAAAAACACCCATTCTTTTCCTAAACGTTCGGTCAGTTTCATTTCTCTTTATCTCCTGAAGTTGCAATCTGTTTTGCCGCATTCCTCGCAGCCCTTGCGATGGCAGTCCTGTTTTTCGGGCGAAAGACCGATGACCGCCGTCACCGATTTGATCGGCGCGAGCAGACAGCTTTCGGTCACGGTGAGACCGATCTTGCGCGGTGTATCGAGCAGACGGGAAAAATCACGCTGATGCTCGATGGAAAAATCGCCGTAGCCGGGACTGAAGCGCGGACGGCAGTACAGCCCCTCCTGCTCCGCCGTGCGCCGCAGCGCATCGTTCACCTCATCACAGCAGGTCTCGATCATGGCCGCCGCCACCGCCTGCAGGATAACAGCATCGCTCATGCGGACTGCCGAAGCGCGCGCGATCAGCCGATCTGCGCCGATGCCGAGTGTCGCCGCCATCAGGTATACTTCCGTGCAGCCCCTGAGGTTGCGCGCGAGATTCGCGCTTGTGACGGTGAGATCACCGATCTGCATCGTATTCTCCCCGGTGAAGGACAGCGGGAAGCGGGCGGAGATGCTTTTCGGCTGCACAGCCGCCTGAAGCTCGGCGGCACAGCGTTCCAGGCTCTCCGCTACTGCTGCGTCCGGCTCCGCACCGTGATACCCCATATAGCGCAGCGCTTCCCTGCGGTCAAAGGAGATCATCCGAGGATCTCCGACAGGCTGGCCTGAATACCGGCGGCAATCTCCGGCTTGTTCATCGAGTAAACGTGGATGTGGTTTACGCCGTTCGCGATCAGGTCGATGATCTGCTCGGTCGCGTAGATCACGCCCGCCTGCTTCATCGCCGCCGGGTTGTCGCCAAAGCGGTCAACGATCGCCTTGAAGCGCTCGGGCAGGTAAGTACCGGACATTGAGGTGATGCGCTTGATCTGGTTGACGTTGGTTACCGGCATGATGCCTGCGATGACCGGGACCGTGATTCCCTTCTCGCGGATACGGTACAGGAAATTATACATGATATTGTTGTCAAAGAACATCTGCGTGGTCAGAAATTCGCAGCCTGCCTCGACCTTTTCCTTCAGATGCAGAATATCCTCGGTCTTGTTCGCCGCCTCTACATGACCTTCCGGATAGCATGCGCCGCCGATGCAGAAGTCGCCCTGCGACTTGATGTCGCGCACGAGCTCGGCTGCATAATGGTAATCGCTGTGCGGAGCGCCGCCCTCCGGGATGTCGCCGCGGAGCGCAAGAATGTTTTCGATACCGTTTTCCTTGTATTTCTGAACCATCTTTGCAACATGCTCACGGGTCGAGGACACGCAGGTCAGATGAGTCAGCACGGTGACGTCATACTTCTTCCTGAGGTCAGCCGCAATATTGACCGTGTGCTCGCTCGTGCCGCCGCCTGCGCCGTAGGTTACGCTCATGAAATCCGGTCTCAGCGCCGCAATCTCCTGCGTTGCCCTGGCTACCGACTCATAGCTGCTGCTCGTCTTGGGCGGAAACACCTCAAAGGAGAGGGTGACCTTGTCCTGCTTCAAAAGTTCAGAAATTTTCATATCCTGTATCTCCTACATAATCACTCTGTTATCACCGTATAATTTTTCGGCATTATGATTTATTATAACACGCCGCCCCCTTTATTTCCATACAAAAATGCGCTATAATATATCTTAATGGAGGGAACGAATTTTGATGAGTCTGCTGGAAAACTGCAAGCTCTGTCCGCGCGCCTGCGGTGCGGACAGAACAAAAATGCGCGGCGTCTGCGGTGCAGGCGCTTCCGTCGAAGCAGCGCGCGCATCGCTGCATCTGTGGGAGGAGCCGGTCATTTCGGGAGCAAACGGCTCCGGAACGGTATTTTTCTCGCACTGCTCGCTTGGCTGCGTATTCTGCCAGAACCGTGCCATCAGCCGCCGAGAGGCCGCAGGCCGAATGATTACAGAGGAAAGTCTCGCCGCCACCTTTCTCTCGCTTCAGCGCAAAGGCGCCGCCAACATCAATCTCGTTACAGGTGCACACTATGTGCCGCAGATCATCCGCGCGCTCACGCTTGCCCGGAACGAAGGCCTTGCCCTCCCTGTCGTTTACAACTCGAGTGGCTACGAATGTATCGAGACGCTGCACCTGCTCGACGGACAGATCGACATTTATCTGCCCGACTACAAGTATTACAGCAGCTACTACGCCGGCCTCTACTCGCATGCACAGGATTACCGCGATTTCGCGGTTCCTGCCATCGATGAAATGGTGCGTCAGACCGGTGCGCCGCAATTTGATGAAAACGGCATGCTGACGCGCGGCACGGTCATCCGTCACCTCATGCTGCCCGGTCTCGGCGGCGACACCTCGCAGATACTGCGTGATATTGCTGTGCGCTGGGGAAACTGCGTGCTCGTCAGCCTCATGCGGCAGTACACTCCCTTTGATATGGGCGAATATCCCGAGCTAGACCGGACGATCACCGCCGAAGAGTACGAAACAGCCTGCGTAGAGTTCCGTGAGCTCGGTCTTGGCGGCTTCTTTCAGCAGGACGAGTCGATCAGCGAGAGCTTTATTCCTGCCTTTGATGGCAGCGGACTGGAGGAAACAGAACAATGAAAAATGTACTCAGCATTGCAGGTACCGACCCGACGGGCGGTGCGGGCATTCAGACCGACCTCAAGACCTTCGAGGCTCACGGGGTATACGGCATGGCGGTTATTTCTGCTGTCGTCGCACAGAACACCTTTCATGTGACCGGCATGCAGGCTGTGCCGGCCGATCTCGTCGGCAGGCAGATCGACTGCGTTTTTGAGGACATCCGCCCGGATGCTGTCAAGATCGGCATGCTGTACGATAAGGAGATCATACATAAGACCGCAGAGTGTCTGCGTGCGCATCACGCGAAAAATATCGTGCTCGATCCGGTCATGATGTCATCGAGCGGTCAGGTTCTGCTGCAAAGGGACGCAGCCGACGCGCTCATAGGCGATCTGTTCCCCCTGTGCACGCTCGTCACGCCTAATCTGCACGAGGCCGCCGCCATCTGCGGCCACGAGATCACCGACCGAGACGGCATGGAGCAGGCAGCAAAGGAAATCGCTGCGAAAACCGGCGGCGCTGTGCTCGTCAAGGGCGGGCATCTTGCCGACTGTGCAGATGACCTGCTGTTTGACGGTGAAACCTGTCACTGGTTTCCCTCGCCGCGCATCGACAACCCCAACACACACGGCACCGGCTGCACGCTGTCCTCCGCGATCGCCTGCAACCTCGCCGAGGGACATTCTCTTGCGACGAGCGTCCGCCGCGCCAAGCAGTATCTCACCGCCTGCATCGCCTATGGTCTCGACCTCGGCCGCGGCTCCGGTCCGCTCCAGCACAAGGTCGACTGGGAATAATTTCAGAAAAACAGCAGTCCTCCGTTCCGGCAGCCAAACCGGCGGAGGACTGTTTTCTGTTATTCTTCAAGCTGTTCCAGCAGCAGCTTTCGAAAGCTGTCACAGACGTGCTGCGGTGTAACGATGCGCACTGCGCCATTCAGGCCGACGACCCACGCATAAAACTGCGGACTGACCGCAACGGTCACGCTCGCAAAGAAATGTGTGCTGTCGTCCGGCTGCACCATAAGCTCGGAGCCGAACCGGTCGCGCAGGATGTTGATGGCATCCTTGCGGCAGCGCAGGCGCACGATCTCCTCATGCCCGGAAAACATGCCGAACATCTTGCGCGAATACGCTGCCGGACTGAAACTGCCGCGGAAATGCTGCGCACCCTCACGTTTTTCTTCAGTCAGCTGGATGTTTTCCATCTTGTCAACGCGGTAGTTGCGGATGCGCGAGCCTTCCGGCGCAGACGGGTCGTAAGCGATGAGGTAATAGTTTTCATTGTCCCATGTCAGCGCCCACGGGCTGACGCAGTAATATGCGCCGTCATGACGGTAATTCCGGTAGATTTTATCCCGGCGTGTGAAATCGAGTGCCCAGTTGAAATACAGAAATCGAATTTTCACGCCACTCGACACCGCGCGGTGCAGGGCGTCGATATTGTAGTAGATCTTCTCATCAATGTTTTTCAGGCGGTCGCTGACATAGACCTGGCGCTGAAGCTGCCGCGCTTCTTCCCTGCTTGCAAGAGACTCAATCTTGCCGATCAACTCGCGGCTTTTCTTTTCCGTGATAAACCGTGAGCACTGGATCGCGTCTACGAGCAGCTTGAGCTCGGGGAGTTCGAACTCGCGTGAGGAAACGCTGTAGCCGCCGCCCGGACCGCGCTGGAGAAAAATATCCATGCCATAGTCCTGCAGGGCCGCCACATCTGCATAGATCGTCTTTCGGTCGGCATTAATGCCCAGCTGTTCCAGTTTGGAGACCAGCTGTTCTGCATTCAGGTGATGATTATCGTCGGTCTCTTCGAGCAGGATTCGCCGCAGGTAAAGGAGCTTCAGCTTCTGGTTCGAGCTTTTCGGCATGAAAACGCGCCTTCTTTCCGGGTGTTTTATTGGACTTATTATACCGCTGCGCGCGTGAAAAATCAATAAGTTCTCGAAATCCCGCAGGCTTTGTGCTATACTTATTTTGAAATGATATGCCCCATACAAAGGAGGTTTTCCGCATGGAGCGACCGATGTCCGAATACGCCGCCGATGCGCCGCGCATCCTGCGCGATTTTCTGACCTATATTTCGACCATCCAGGGCAAGTCCGCCAGGACCGCCCACGAATATTATCTTGATCTGCGGCTGTTCCTGCGTGTGCTCAAGCACAACAAGGGTCTCGTGCCGCGCGAGCTGCCGATCGACCGCATTGCCATCGATGATGTCGACATTGACTTTCTCAAAACCGTGACGCTGAGCGATGCCTATGATTATCTGGAATACATGTCCGGCGAGCGCCCCACGCAGCAGAACAGTCCGGATACCGAGTTCGGCCTGAGCGTAAATTCGCGCGCACGCAAGGTCTCCGCGATCCGCGCATTTTTTCGCTATCTGACCGACAAAAAGCATTTGCTCGAGACCAATCCGATGGCAAGCCTCGAGTCCCCGACTATCCGCAAAACGCTTCCGGTGTATCTGACCGCCGATGACAGCGTAAAACTGCTCGAAGCCGTGCAGGGCGAATACGCCGAGCGCGATTACTGTATTCTGACGCTGTTTCTCAACTGCGGTCTGCGCGTATCCGAGCTCGTCGGTCTCAATCTTACCGACTTTCAGCGTGATACCGTGCGCGTCACCGGCAAGGGCGGCAAGGAGCGCACGGTCTATCTGAACGAGGCCTGCGCCGACGCGATCAACCAGTATCTGCCGCACCGTCTCCGCCCGCACGACAGGGATAAAAACGCGCTGTTCATCAGCCGCAACCGCAACCGCATCAGTGTCCAGACGGTGAAATGGCTCGTCAAGAAATACGTCGGTCAGGCCGGTCTTAACACGCATAAATATTCCGCACACAAGCTGCGCCACACCGCCGCAACACTCATGTATCAGAACGGCGTTGACATCCGCACGCTCCAAACTATTCTGGGGCACACAAGCGTCAGCACGACCATGATCTATACTCATATCGAGGACAGCAGTCTGCGCGAGGCTGCGCAGAAAAATCCGCTCGCATCCGTTCGCCCTCACCGTCAGAGCGGCGGGAAGGCTGCTTCAGAACAGGAGGAAAACCATGAAGATACTTAATTTCGGTTCGCTGAACATTGATAACGTTTACACTGTCGAGGAATTTGTCCATCCGGGAGAGACCGTTACCGCAAAGAGCCACACGGTCTTTGCAGGCGGAAAGGGCCTCAACCAGTCGATCGCCGCAGCGCGTGCCGGCGCGGAGGTCATCCACGGCGGCGCGATCGGTCCTGACGGCGGCTTTCTTGCCTCTCTACTCGAAGAAGCCGGAGCGGATGCCGGTCATCTGCTCCGGCTCGACATCCCCACCGGTCACACTGTCATTGAGGTCGACGCCGGCGGACAGAACCGCATTCTCGTCTGGGGCGGCGCAAACCGCGGGCTGACGCACACGTATCTTGAGGATGTGTTCGCCTGCGGCAGCGACGGAGATATCGTCCTGCTTCAGAACGAGACCAGCCTCACCGACAGCATCATCCGCCGTGCGCACGGTCTCGGCTTCCGCGTAGTATTCAACCCCTCACCCTTCCCGGTGAATCCCGATGCGCTGCCGCTTGACGATGTGGATATGTTTATCGTCAATGAGAGCGAGGCGGCGCTTCTCGCAAACGCCGCCCCTGGCACTGCACCGGCAACCCTGCTCGAGCACCTGCATCTCCGGTTCCCCTCGGCAGATCTTGTCGTGACAGCAGGCGAACGCGGCACGATCGCCCTTCTCGGCGGCGCAGAATACGTGCAGGAGGCCTTCCCGGTCAAGACCGTGGACACGACCGGTGCAGGCGATACCTTCTGCGGCTATTTCCTCGCGGCCGCCTGCGCACACAAATCGCCGCAGGCAGCACTCTGCGAGGCCTCTGCCGCTGCCGCCCTCGCGGTTTCCCGTGCCGGCGCAGTGCCTTCCATCCCGCAGGCCGACGAAGTGCGCACCTTCCTCAAGAAGCGTATGTTCCTCCAGCAGATCGAGTGACAGCGGCGCAATAAGTCCGCTTTATTTCCCTTATTCTTCGGTATAATGAAACCATCGAAAACGAGGGGAGGCGCGCAACATGAACTGCACGCTGGAATATGTAAACGGACACATCGAGGTATATGACGCAGACGGCGCGTTCCTGTTTTCCGCCGACACCAGACAGGAAGCGGTCGAGGAACTCCAGGACGCCGCATGAATACAGAAAAAAGCTCCCGATTACGCTTCCGGGAGCCTTTTTATTGCAGTCTGCGTTTATTTTGTACGCATTTTGTCGAATTTTTCCTTGATATGCGCTGCCGCGGCGGCAGGGTCTGCCGCCTTCATTACAGCGGAGACAACCGCAATGCCTGCGATCGGACTTTCCGACAGCACATCCATGTTGTCCGCATTCAGGCCGCCGATCGCGACGACCGGGATCGGCACAGCGCGGCAGACATCGTTCAGCACGGAAACCGGCGTTACCTTGGTGGTGACATGCGTGGTGGTCGGGAAGATCGCGCCCGTACCGAGGTAGTCAGCACCATCCTCATAGGCCGCCTTTGCCGCCTCAACCGATTTTGCCGTCGCGCCGACGATCTTGTCCGGGCCGAGCAGTTTTCGGCAAACCGCGACCGGCAGATCGCTCGCACCGACGTGAACGCCTGCGGCATCGCACGCAATCGCAACGTCTACACGGTCGTCAATGATGAGCGGGACCTGAAAGCGGTCTGTGACCGCTTTGACCTGCTGCGCGAGCTCCAGATACGCGCGGCCGCCCGTCTCCTTCTCGCGAAGCTGAATGAGCGTCGCGCCGCCCCTGCAGGCCTCCTCGACCGCGTGCAGCAGCGTTTCGGTCGTGTGATAGGTGCTGTCCGTAATGACATATAACGTGGGATCGAATTTCATTCTTCTTCTCCTTCTTCCTCTTGTTCTGTTCCTGCGATTTCCGTGACGAGCAGGCCTTCTCCGGCGCCGAGCGAAGCGAGCGTCGTGCCATCCGGGGCAAAGACTGCACTGTGGCCGATAAAATGATCCGCGCGATACTGATCCGCGCCGATGACCGTCACGCTGTTTTCAATGGCGCGCGCGCAGAGCAGCGTATTCCAGTGAAGCGGCTTGTTTTCGCCGCAGACCCAGCCTGCCGGTACAAAAAGCACTTCTGCACCGCGCTTTTTCTGCTCGGCTGCAAGCTCCGGGAAACGCAGCTCATAGCAGGTGATGATGCCGAGCCTGCCGGCCGGGGTCTCGACAGGCTCAAAGGGCTGCTCCCCTGCCCGGCACTCCTCCGACTCGCGATAGCCGAAAGCATCATAAAGGCGGTTTTTGCGGTGCGTGCCGCGCAGCCGCCCCTCATCATCAATGACGACGACCGTGTTGTACGGCAGGCCGTCGGTCTGCTCGTACATGCCGGCGCAGATCCAGAGACCCTGACCTGCTGCAAGCTCGCTGAGCGCGGTGACGAACGGGCCGTCGAGCGGCTCCGCAGCCTCCATGTTGCGCGCTGCGCGGTCGCTTCCTGCACAGAACATCGCATATTCCGGCAGGAACAGCATATCTGCGCCGGCCTCCGACGCGCTCCATGCAAGCCGTTCGATCATATACCGGTTCATCTCCTTGTTTTCGCCGGAACCGATCTGAGCAACTGCAATCCTCATTCTTCTCTCCATCCTTTGCATATATCTACCCATGCCTTGAAGCCGGAATATTTTTCAAGCTCCGGGATGGTCAGTTCAATAGCGGAATTGGACGAGCCGCAGGCCGGGAAAACCGTCTCGAAGCGTCTCAGCGATTCGTCGAGGAATACGGTCACGCCCTCGTTGACGCCGAACGGACATACGCCGCCGACCGCATGTCCGATTTCCGGCTCGACCTCCTCAAAGGCGAGCATACGCGCCTTGCAGCCGAAGCGAGCCTTGTATTTCGGGTTGTTGATCTTGGCATCGCCTGCCGCGACGATCAGGATCACGCCGTCGTTCGTGCGGAAAGACAGCGTTTTGGCAATACGCGCCGGTTCGCAGCCGACTGCCTCCGCAGCCAGCTCCACAGTCGCAGACGATACGGGAAATTCCACGATGCGGCTGTCCGCATCATATTTTTTCAGCCATGCACGGGCTTTTTCAATCGACATTAGGTCTCAGTCTCCTTTTTCCTCCGAGGGTATCGCGTCGATCATGCTCTCGCACAGGCGGCGCAGGTAATTAGCGACCTCGCTGAGCGCAAGGCACAGACGCAGGCGGTCATTCGGGTCGCTCGCGTCGTTTGTGAGCTGGCTTCGCAGCAGCTCGGGGATAAATGTGCGCATTTGTTCCTTGTCCTCGAGCAACGCAGCATAACAGGCTTCGAAATCCACATCCGTCCGGCCCGTCAGTGCCTTGACGTCGCTCAGACGCAGCGTCTGCTTGAGATGATACACGCACAGCAGCTGCATGATCTGCTCCCGGGTATACTTTTTACCCCGGACCGGTGTCATCAGTCCTTCTTTGACATAATTATTGACCATCGTCTTAGTCAGCAGCTTGTCACCCGGCGCACGCTTGCTCTCGGAGAGCGTGCGGTCGAACAGCGTGAGCACCTGATCCATATACAGATCGAGCTGCGGGACGTCAGACGGTGTGATGTCGCGGTCGGAAAATACCGCGTCTATGGTCTGTTCCAGCCGTGGCATAGGTTCCACCTCTTTACCATATAGTTTACTGTACTATTATATCCCCTTCGTACGCCGTGTGCAAGAGCCGCGGCGTACGAAAGTAGACAGATGAAGAAATTTGTGCTATACTTGTTTCGGCTCCGACAGAGTAAGGATTTTCCTCTCCGCCGGACAGAAAGGCAGGAAAGAAACGATGAATCAGTTTTTTCAGCGGAGCATAGCCGCTGCGGCTGCGGTACTCGCGCTGACGGCAGGGCTTGCCGCCGGTGCGGCAGAGACGCAGAGCAGCTCGATGCCCATTCTGATGTACCACGATCTGACTCAGGACCCGAACAAAATCTCCAGCATGACGATCACGGATGAGCGTTTCCGTCTGGACATGGAGTTTCTGGAGTCGTTTGGCTATACGCCGCTGTTCCCGAGCGAAGTCGAGGAGATCGGCGAGGGAAAGCGCAGCCTCCCCGCCCGTCCCGTGATGATCACCTTTGACGACGGCTACCTCTCCAATTATACGATCGCAGCGCCCATTCTTCAGCAGACCGGCATGAAGGCGACCGTTGCACTCATAGCAAGCCACATCAAAGACGCGGACGATACCGACACCAGCCGTCACTCGCTGAACTGGGACGAGGTAAAATCCATGTATGACAGCGGTCTGTTCCAGTTCGGCTCCCATACCTATGATCTCCACAACCCGAAGTACGGCGGTGCAAATGCGCCGGACGGCATCAACGGCATCATGCGCGAAAAGGGCGAAAGCCAGTCACAGTACACTGAGCGCGTCGGGAACGATCTCGCGCAGAGCATTTCTCTGATCAAGCAGCACACCGGTCAGACGACCGTCAATTACTTTTCCTATCCTTACGGCGCGTATGACCGCTGGATGCAGCCCATCCTGGAGAAAAACGGCATCAAAATCTCAACGCTGACCAATGCCGGCATGGCGCGTCCGACCTACGGTCTTTACAATCTGCCGCGCTACGGCATCCGCATGGACCGCACGGTTCCGATGGTGCTGCGTCAGAGGGCGACCGCCGCTCCGACGACCGTCACGGTCTCGCTGAACGGGAAAAAGACCACGCTTCAGGCTTACAGCATCGGTGATGAAAACTACGTTCGCGTGCGCGATGCGGCGCTGCTGCTGAGCGGCTGCGAATGGGATTACGCAGTTGGCTGGAGCGAGGAAAAGCAGCAGGTCACGCTTTCTCCGCGCGAGCAGTACACCCCCATCGGCACGGAAAACAAGGTGCTTTCTCCTCAAAAGCGCACTGTACAGTCGGTCACAGAGCCGACCATCGTAGAGGGACAGAGTCACATGATCGCAGCGTTCTGCATCGACAACTACAACTATTATCGTCTGCGCAGCCTCGCCTCGGTGTGCGGTTTTGACGTGGACTGGGACGAAGCAAACCAGACGGTTAAAATTGTTGCATAACGTAAAATCCCATATTTTTCGCAAAACGAGAGCATAGAATTAAGTTCTGTGCTCTTTTTTGTTCCCGGTGCATACTGTTCGAAAAAACGGCAAAAATTACATACAGACTTTCTCTTGCAATCTCTCAGAAATATGGTATCATAATAAGTGTTATATAGTATTTATCTCTACATCATTTCAAGGAGGAGTCCATATGCCTCGTGCATTTCTCAAGGCCAGAGATCCGTTTTCCTGTTATTCACACTTTGTCGGCGCCGTTCTCAGTGTATCCGGTCTGCTGATCCTGCTGCTGCGGCTGCTGTTTGATCCTGATATTTCCGGACAGCTTGCAGGAGCAGCCGTGGTGTTCTGTCTCTCGCTCATCGCGCTCTATTCCGCAAGCAGCGTATACCATTTCTCGCTGCGCGGAGAGGCTGTGCTTCGCCGCCTGAAAAAGCTCGATCACAGCATGATCTACGTTCTGATTGCCGGCAGCTACACGCCGATCATCCTGAAATTCATGCCTGCACCGCGCAGTTTTCTCTTCCTCGGTGTCATCTGGCTGATCGCACTGACCGGTATCGCGGTCAAGCTGCTCTGGATCGACGCGCCCCGCCTGATCGGTACAGCACTTTATCTGGCACTCGGCTGGGCCATCGCTTTCGATTTCGGTGTCGTACTTTCCATGCCTTCCCCCGCCATTGCGCTGCTCGCAGCTGGCGGTCTTGCCTACACGGTCGGCGGCATCATTTACATCTCGAAGCGGCCGAATTTCAGCACCCTTCTCGGCTTTCACGAGCTGTTTCACCTGTTCGTTATCGTCGGCAGCATCTGCCATTATCTGATGGTCATGCTGTATGTACTGTAATCTTTCCCCAATTTGCTGCCTACTATTGACAGACCTGCTAATAGGATATATAATCTAATTAAGATTAAATATCAATTAGAAAGTGAGGTCATATTCATGCAGACAAGAAACACCGTTCAGCGACAGATTGTTTTACAGGCGGTGCGCTCGCTGCACGACCACCCCACAGCGGACAGCGTTTATGCTGTCGTTGCAGCCGAGCATCCTTCCATCAGTAAGGCGACTGTGTACCGCAACCTCAACCAGCTCGCCCTTCAGGGCGAAATCCTGCGCGTTCCGGTGCCGACGGGCGCTGACCGCTTCGATTTCAACACGCAGGAGCATTATCATGTGCGCTGCACCGAATGCGGCAATGTCTACGATGTATTCATGCCGCCCATCACCGACCTGCTTGACCGCGTGACCGACTCCTCGGATGTCGAGCTTACCCATTATGACATTCTTTTTGAGGGCGTGTGCGCGGCCTGCCGGAATAAATAAACGTCAGAAGTCGAAAGGAGCAAACCATTATGGCTGATCTGAAGGGCACAAAAACCGAGGCGAATCTCCAGACGGCGTTCGCCGGCGAGTCCATGGCGCGCAATAAGTACACCTATTTCGCCTCCAAGGCGAAGAAGGACGGTTATGTCCAGATCGCAAAGATCTTTGAGGAGACGGCGGCAAACGAAAAGGAGCACGCAAAAATCTGGTTCAAGCTGCTCAACGGCGGTATCGATGATACGATCACGAACCTCAAGGCCGCAGCAGCCGGCGAAAACTATGAGTGGACCGATATGTATGCAGCCTTTGCAAGGGAAGCGCGCGAGGAAGGCTTCGACCATATCGCAGACCTGTTCGAGATGGTCGGCGCGATCGAAAAGGAGCACGAGGCACGCTACCTCAAGCTGCTCGACAATGTAGAAAACGGTCTGGTGTTCTCGCGTGACGGCGACTGCATCTGGCAGTGCTCGAACTGCGGCCACATTGTCGTCGGCAGACAGGCGCCCGACATCTGTCCGGTCTGCGCCCATCCGCAGGCATATTTTGAGCTCAAGGCTGATAATTACTGATATCCGTTGTTCCGATAAACAAAGGGGAGAAGCTTTCGCTTCTCCCCTTTTCCATTCAGTCTGCCGTGCGGACGGCGTTCTTCATGCTCTCAACGTATTCCTTTACATACGGCACACAGTCCTTGCCGTACTTCGCGCACAGCTTGACGATGGCCGAGCCGACGATCGCACCGTCCGACTGAGCCGCCATTTTCGCGGCCTGCTCAGGCGTGGAAATACCGAAGCCGACTGCGCACGGAATGTCCTGTGTTTCCTTAACGAGCTTTACCATCGCGCCGATGTCGGTCGTGATGCTGGAGCGCACGCCGGTAACGCCGAGCGAGGATACACAGTACACGAAGCCGGAGGCTTCCTTCGCGATCATGCGAATGCGGTCATGCGAGGTCGGCGCGATGAGCGACACGAGATCCAGACCGTACTGACGGCAGAGCGGATCGAACTCTGCCTTTTCTTCGAACGGTACATCCGGCAGGATAAGACCGTCCATACCGATCTCTGCTGCGGTGCTGATGAAGCGCTCCGAGCCGTAGGAATAAACCACGTTCGCATAGGTCATGAACACCATCGGAATGTCAGTCTTCTGACGGATGCGGCGCACCATGTCGAAAATCTTATCCGTTGTGGTTCCGGCAGACAATGCGCGCACATTTGCCTCCTGAATGACCGGGCCCTCCGCAGTCGGATCGGAGAACGGAATACCCAGCTCGATGAGGTCTGCGCCAGCGTCCGCCATCGCGTACACGATCTGCTCGGTGACCTCGAGCGACGGGTCGCCGCAGGTCACGAACGGGATAAACGCCTTGCCGTTTGCAAAAGCAGTCTGAATCTTACTCATGGATGTTCTCTCCTCTGTAACGCGCAATCGCAGCGCAGTCCTTGTCGCCGCGGCCGGAAATGTTGATAACGATGATCTTGTCCCTTCCCATCGTCGGCGCGAGCTTCATCGCGTGCGCAACAGCGTGTGCGGACTCGATCGCCGGGATAATGCCCTCGATGCAGCTGAGATATTCGAAGGCCTCTACCGCCTCGTCATCGGTCACCGGGACGTACTCCGCTCTGCCGATGTCGTGCAGATAAGCGTGCTCTGGGCCGATGCCGGGGTAATCCAGACCGGCCGAGATGGAGTATACGGGCGCGATCTGGCCGTATTCGTCCTGGCAGAAGTAGGACTTCATGCCGTGGAAGATACCCAGACGGCCGGTCGCCATGGTCGCAGCGGTCTCCGCCGTATCAACGCCGCGTCCTGCGGCCTCACAGCCGATCAGACGAACGCCTTCATCCTCGATGAAATTATAGAATGCACCGATGGCGTTCGAACCGCCGCCTACGCACGCGAGCACTGCGTCCGGCAGACGGCCTTCCTTCTCGAGCAGCTGCTCCTTGATTTCCTTGGAAATGACCGACTGGAAGTCACGGACAATGGTCGGGAACGGATGCGGACCCATGCAGGAACCGAGGCAGTAATGCGTATCGTCGATGCGGCTCGTCCACTCACGGAACGCTGCCGAGCAGGCATCCTTGAGCGTGCCGGTACCGGTCGTGACCGGAATGACCTCCGCACCGAGCAGGCGCATGCGGTACACGTTGAGCGCCTGACGCTCGGTGTCCTCGATGCCCATGAATACGACGCACTCCATGCCCATCAGCGCAGCGGCGGTCGCAGTCGCAACGCCGTGCTGACCGGCGCCGGTCTCCGCGATGAGACGGGTCTTGCCCATCTTCTTAGCCAGAAGCGCCTGACCGAGCACGTTGTTGATCTTATGAGCGCCGGTGTGGTTGAGATCCTCGCGCTTGAGGTAGATCTTCGCGCCGCCGAGATCGTTTGTCATATGCTCCGCGAAATACAGGCGCGAGGGACGGCCGGCATAGCTGTTCAGCAGCTCGGTCAGCTCCGCGTTGAATTCCGGATCGTCCTTATAGTGGTTGTAGGCCTCTTCCAGTTCGATGACTGCGTTCATCAGCGTCTCCGGCATATACTGACCGCCGTGTACGCCAAAACGTCCCTTGCTCATTGGTGTGCTCCTTTCACAAGCGCCGCAACATGGCGCATCTTGTCGATGTCCTTGGTGTCGTCTGTCTCTATCCCGCTCGAAAGATCGAGCGCATACGCGCCGGTCTGCGCCGCGCGCGTGATATTTTCCTCGTTAAGCCCTCCTGCGAGGAAATACGGGTGGCTGGTCTCCCCGATCAGCGACCAGTCAAAGGTCTTTCCGCTCCCGCCGTAGGCATGCTTTACATAGGTATCGAGCAGCAGATAGTCGACCGGCAGCCGGTCCGCCTCCTCAATGTCGCGATGCGTCTCGACGCGCACCGCATAAATGATGGGAGCGTTCGTCAGACGGCGCAGCTTTTTGATGTAGTGTTCATTTTCGTCGCCGTGCAGCTGAATGAGGTCGATGACCTCGTCCTTCACCAGCGCCGCGATATGCTCAGGCTCGTCGTTTACAAATACACCGACCGCTTTAATCTCCGGATCGAGATGCTCCTTCAGCCGCGCCGCGTCCAGATCGGACACATGGCGGCGGCTGTCCGCAAACACAAAGCCGATATAGTCCGGGCGGGTCTCATTTGCTGCCTCAATATCCTCGATACGAGTCAGTCCACAGAATTTCAGTTTCATTTTGCTGCCTCCCTAAGCGCATGAAGCGCCTGTTTTTTGTCTGCTGCGCGCATCAGGTACTCACCGACGAGAATCGCGTCTGCGCCCGTTCTGCGCAGCGCCGCAGCGTCCTCTGGCGAGGAAACGCCGCTCTCCGCCACAAAAACCGTGCCTTTCGGCGTGCCGTTCCGCAGCTTTGCCGCGTTTCCGAGGTCGACTGTAAAGTCCTTGAGGTTTCGGTTGTTGACGCCGATGAGCCGCGCGCCTGCCTGTACCGCGGACTGCATCTCCTGCGCGTCGTGCGTTTCCACCAAAGCGCTCATGCCGAGTTTGTCACAAATGCCGATGTAATCGCGTATCGTTTCGGTGTCCAGCAGCGTGCAGATGAGCAGGACTGCATCCGCACCGAGCACCTTTGCCTGATAGATCTGGTACTCGTCCACTGTAAAATCCTTGCGGATCATCGGACGGGTGACGATTTTTCGAACCTTTTTAAAGATCTCGTCCGAGCCGAGGAACCAGTTCGGCTCGGTCAGACAGGAAACGCAGTCCGCACCAGCGTCCTCATAGCTGCGCGCGATGGCTTCAAAGTCAAATACCGGGTCGATGACGCCCTTGGACGGGCTCGCCTTTTTCACCTCGCAGATAAACGCGCAGTCCTTCCCTGCCAGCGCCTTCTCGAAGCGGAAATCGCCCTTCGGCATGGCTTCCGCCTGCGCTTTTATATCCGCGAACGGTGTTTTCGCCTGATCTGCCGCGACCCGTTTCCGGGCGAAAGCGGCCAGTTCGTCGAGAATCATGCCTTCGCCGCCTCCTGAGTTGCGGCTGCGAACTGATCGAGCTTGGCGAGTGCCGCACCGCTGTCGATAAGCTCTGCGGCCTTTTTGATGCCGTCGTCGAGCGTCAGACCGTCCAGACCGAGATACAGCGCAATGCCCGCGTTCAGCAGGATCTCTTCACGCTTTGCGCCCTGCTCTCTGCCGGAGAGAATGTCTCTGGTGATCTGTGCATTCGCTCTGGGCGAGCCGCCGCGCAGATCATCCACCGTGCACAGCGACAGTCCGTATTTTTCGGGGTCGAGCTGGTACGGGGTCAGCCTGCCGTCACGGATCTCGCAGACCTTGTTATCTCCAATGAGGCTCGCCTCATCCATGCCGCCACCGCATACGACCATGCCGCGCGTTACGCCAAGGTTGGAAAGCACCTGTGCCATCGGCATGACCAGATTTTCGTCATATACGCCGAGCAGCTGCATGGTGGCGCGCGCCGGGTTGGACAGCGGGCCGAGAACGTTGAAGATCGTGCGCTCGCCCATGCCCTTGCGGACCGGCGCGACGTTCTTCATGGATTTGTGGTAGCCCTGTGCGAACAGGAAGCAGATTCCGGTATCCGCGAGCACCTTTTCGTTCTGCTCCGGCGTGAGGCTGAGCACGACGCCAAGCTCCTCCAGAACGTCTGCTGCACCCGACTTGGAGGATACCGAACGGTTGCCATGCTTGGCTACCGGCACGCCGCCTGCCGCTGCAACGAACGCCGCCGTAGTCGAGATATTGAACGAGCCGACCTCGTCTCCGCCCGTGCCGACAATATCCATGACCGCGCCCTTCGGCTCGATGTGCACACCCTTCTCACGCATGACCTCGGCGCAAGCCGTGATCTCGGTGATGGTCTCGCCCTTCATGCGCAGCGCGGTCAGAAGAGTCGCCATTTCAATATCGGTCGCCGTGCCGTCCATCATTTCCTCCATCGTTGCACGGGCGATGGCGTAGTCCAGATCGCGCCCGTTGATTGCTTCGTGGATTGCAAGCTGTATCATGATATATCAACCTTTCTGCTTCAGATGTTATACATTCAGGAAATTCTTCATAATGACCGTTCCCTGCGGCGTCAGAATGGACTCCGGATGGAACTGCACGCCGTAGATCGGCATGGTTCTGTGCCGCACGGCCATAATTTCACCGCGCTCGTCGCGCGAGATGACCTTGAGGCAGTCGGGCAAGACGTCCGGTGCGGCAACGAGCGAGTGATAGCGTGCGACCTTTACCTTTTCCGGCAGGCCCGTGAACAGCGGCTCCGCCGGATCGACCGTGACCTCGCTCTGTTTGCCGTGCATGAGCTGCTGCGCGTGCTCGATACGGCCGCCGAATGCCTCGCAGATGGCCTGATGGCCGAGGCACACGCCGAGGATCGGAATGCGTCCGCCGAGCTTTGTCACGACCTCCTCGCATATGCCGGCATCCTTCGGATAGCCGGGACCCGGCGAGAGGATGATGTGCGAAGGATTCAGATTCTCGATTTCGCTGACGGTCAGCGCGTCGTTTCGCACAACACGCATATCCGGTTCGATGGCTGCCGCTTGCTGATAGAGATTATAGGAAAAAGAGTCGTAGTTATCGATCAGGAGTATCATTATCCGTCTACCTCCGAAGCGCTTTCCAGTGCATTGATGACCGCGCGGGCCTTGTTCGCGCTTTCCATGTATTCATTATGCGGCACCGAGTCCGCCACGATGCCGCCGCCGGCCTGTACGGTGACGATACCGTTCTTTTTCGCCGCCATGCGGATGGCGATGCAGGTGTCCATGTTGCCGGCAAAATCCAGATAGCCGAGTGCACCGCCGTACACGCCGCGCGGCTCGCTCTCCTGCTCCTCAATGATCTCGCACGCGCGGATCTTGGGCGCGCCGGACAGGGTCCCTGCCGGGAGCACCGCCTCGATGGCGTCGCAGGCGTCGTACTGCTCTGCAATATCGCCCTCGACCTGCGAGCAGATGTGCATGATCCTGGAGTAGCGGTGGATCATCATATAATCCGTAACCTCGACCGTGCCGACCCTGGACACGCGGCCGAGATCGTTTCGTCCGAGGTCGACCAGCATGTTATGCTCGGAAAGCTCCTTCTCGTCGGCGAGCAACTCCCGCTCGAGCGCCTTGTCCTCTTCCTCTGTCTTTCCGCGCGGGCGGGAACCGGCGACCGGAAAGGTAGTCAGGCGGCCGTCCTGAAGGCGTACAAGCGTTTCCGGCGAGGAGCACATGATCTCGTCCCCGTCAACGGAAAGGAACACCATGTACGGCGAGGGATTGGTGGTGCGGAGCACGCGATACGCGGAAAGCAGGCTGTCTGCATAAGGGCTCGTGAACTGCCGCGACTGAACTGCCTGAAATATATCGCCGTTGAAGATATATTCGCGCGTCTTTTCCACGATGTCCGTGTACTGCTCTTCCGTTACGTTGCAGGTGAACTGCGGCTTTGCCGTGACCCTGAGCGGCGGCAGCGGCGTCTGATCTCCGATGAGCGCCGCCATTGCTTCAAGTGAAGCGCAGGCCTTTCCGTAATTCTCCAGAACGTTGTCGGTCTGCATATTGACGATGAGCACGATTTTCTGCTTGAGGTGGTCGTATGCGATGACCTTGTCAAACAGCATCAGATCGAAGTCGTCCCATGCGCCGCGCTTGATCCTGAGCGTCGGTTCGGCATAGCCGAGCATCGCATACGCGAAGTAGCCGACGAAGCCGCCCGTAAACGGGGGCAGGCCTTCGATGTGCGGCGCGCGGTACCTGCTGAGCACCTCACGCAGTACGGAAAGCGGCTTGTCTGTCTCGGCCGTGCGGTTCTCCGCGCCCTCGAGCGTGACCCTTCCGTTCCTGCAGGTCGCCCGGAGAATGGGGTCGTAGCCGAGGAAGGAATAGCGTGCCCACTTTTCTCCGCCCTCTACGCTTTCCAGAAGAAAGAAGCGGTCAGAGCGCGACTGAAGCCGGCGCAGAAGCGCGATCGGCGTAATCATATCAGCGTAAATCTCGCGGCAGACCGGAATAATCGTGTATTTTTCTGCGAGCTTTACGATTTCATCACTGCTTGGAGTAATCATGGTGTCCAACCTCCACATCGAATTTTAGTCAAACAAAAAAGGCTTTCATCCTCATGATACATGACTGTATCATGGGACAAAAGCCTTGAAAACTTCTGCGGTACCACCCAGATTGACGCATAGCGCCCGCTCACCAGTGTGCCATCACACACCTTCCCCTCTAACGGCGGGATACCGTCAGCCATACTCTCCCTTCGGATTTCAGACCGCCCTCACAAGTCCATTCAGAATCGTCCTGCGATACTGTCCTTTCACCACCGGACAGCTCTCTGGGAACGCGGTTTCGTTCTTACTTACTCTTGCTCTTCGGTTTTCGTGTTCAACTGTGACCAAGTATAATACCCGAATTCAGATTTGTCAAGCACCTTTTAACATTTTCCCTCTTTGACGGACAGCCGTCTGTTTTGTCCGTGTCAGCGGAACATCGGCGGAAGACAGAGCTCGTGCCTGGGGATACGCGACCAGTCGAAGTCCTGCACAAGCTCCCGAACACTTGCCGGCTCTGCACGGTCGGTGAGATGCGCGGCGAAAGCAAGCGCTCCGATGACCTGCTCGGGCGTAAAACGCTCGCGCAGCAGGCCGAGATCGAGATCCTCGTCCCGCTTGGACAGGCGGCGTCCGTCCACGTCGCACAGCAGCGGAATATGTACGAAGTGCGGCGGTTCAAAGCCGAACAGGCGGTACAGCCAGATCTGGCGCGGCGTGCTGGAGATGAGGTCGCTTCCGCGAACGACCTCGGTCACGCCCGACAGGCCGTCATCGACCGTCACAGCGAGCTGGTAGGCGAAAACGCCGTCCGAGCGCCGGATAATGAAATCACCGCATTCCTCCGCCAGGTTCTCGCTGTACGCGCCGAACACGCCGTCGGTAAACGAGATGATCTCGTCGGGCACGCGCACGCGCGTTGCAGGTGCACGTTTTTTCCGCTTTTCTTCGATCTCCGCAGGCGTGAGCTCCCGGCAGGTTCCGGCATACAGCACGCGGCCGTCCGAAAGATGCGGCGCACTCGCGGCGTGCAGCGCAGCCCGGGAGCAGAAGCACGGATAAAGCAGCCCCTTTTCACGCAGAATCTGCTCGTATTTTTCATAAATCGGCGCCCGCTCGGACTGATACGGCACCTCGCCGTCCCAGTCGAGACCGAGCCAGCGCAGATCGTCCATAATGAGATCCGCGTAGCTGCGCGGGCAGCGCATCGCGTCAAGATCCTCGATCCGCAGCAGGAACGCGCCGTTCTGATGCCGTGCGCTCAGCCACGCAAGCAGCGCGCACAGCACGTTTCCAAGGTGCATGCGCCCGCTCGGACTGGGCGCGAAACGTCCGACTGTCTGCATCGGCAGTCTCTCCCTTCTGTCTTTTCACTCCGACTATTCTACCACATCGCGCATATACATTGCAACAGTCCGGTATTTCTGCTATAATAAAGCGCACAAGGATTTGTCACGGGGAGGAACGGTCATGACTGTACGGAAACACCTTGCTCTTGCGCTGCTGCTGACACTCGGCCTTTCCGCGTGTGCATCGAGCGAGCCGCCGCAGGCGGAAACGCCGCCCACCCGGCAGACACAGCCCGAAGCACCCGAGCCGACGCTCGAGGAGCAGCAGCAGGTCGCCGCTGAGGAATACACCGAAAAGCTTACCCTTGAGCAGCAGACCGCGCAGCTGTTCTTTGCACGCTGTCCGGATACGGACGCCGCCGCTGAGGCCGCCGAATACAGTCCCGGCGGATACATCCTGTTCGGCCGCGATTTCGACGGCAAAACGGCGGACGAGGTGAAAAGCGACATTGCGTCCTACCAGTCGGCGGCGGCCACACCCATGCTCATCGGTGTCGACGAGGAGGGCGGCACGGTCGTGCGCGTGAGCGCGAACCCCTATCTGCGCAGCACGCGCTTTTCCTCGCCGCAGAAGCTGTACGCCGAGGGCGGTCTCGACCGCATCCGCAGCGACACGGAGGAAAAGGACGCGCTCCTGCTCTCGCTCGGCATCAACGTCAATCTCGCGCCGGTGTGCGATATTTCATCCGATCCGTCGAGCTTTATCTACCCCCGCACGCTCGGTCAGGATGCCGAAACGACGAGCAACTATATCCGCATCGTTGTCGGGCAGATGAAAAGCGACGGCATCGGCATGGTGCTCAAGCATTTCCCCGGCTACGGCGGCTCCGCCGACACACACACCGGACAGGCGCTCGATCCGCGCCCGCTGAGTGACTTTGAGAAGAACGATCTGCTGCCCTTCGAGGCCGGCATCGATGCCGGTGCGCAGGCCGTGCTCGTCAGCCATAATATCGTCGCCTGCCTTGACGCAGATTATCCGGCATCGCTCTCCCCTGCCGTACACGCTCTGCTGCGCGGCCGGCTCGGCTTTGACGGCGTGATCATGACCGATGACCTCGCCATGCAGGCGGTGACCGATTTTACAGGCGACGAAAACGCCGCCGTGCTCGCTGTACAGGCCGGGAACGACCTGATCATCTCGTCCGATTTCGTCACGCAGTACCATGCGGTGCTCGACGCCGTAAAGAACGGCACGCTGCGCAAAAATGACATCGAGCAGGCAGCACAGCGCGTTATCCTCTGGAAGATACAGCTCGGCCTGATCTCTTTCTGAAATCACCTTTTCTTCGATATGGAGGCAATCTATGAACATAACCGTATATCTCGGCGCAAGCAGGGGCAATTCCCCCGCTCTTGAACAGGCGGTGCGCGCGCTTGGCGCATGGATCGGCGAGAGCGGCAACTCGCTCGTCTACGGCGGCTCAAAATCCGGTCTGATGGGCGTGCTCGCGGAGAGCACACTGCATGCAGGCGGCCGCGTCACCGGCGTCGAACCGCAGTTTTTCATCGATGCAGAGCTTCAGTACGACGCGATCGACGAGCTGATTGTCACCGAAACCATGGCGGAGCGCCGTACGAAAATGATCGAGCTCGGCGATGCGTTCATCGCGATGCCCGGCGGTACGGGTACGCTCGAGGAGATTTCCGAGGTGATGAGCATGCGTGCGCTGGGTCATCTCGACGCCCCCTGCATTCTGTACAATCTGAATGGTTATTACGATGACCTCCGCTCGCTGCTGTGCCGCATGATCGACGCCGGACTTTCGACCGAAGAGCGCCAGCGCGGTATTTTCTTTGCGTCGACGCTCGACGAAATTCGCGAGCTGCTGAAATAAGATTTCGCTGTCTGTAAACTGCGTTATCCGCAGTCTAATCTCCCCTTTCTGTGCATATGCTGAAGCAAACGCATGGAAAGGGGTCTTTTATTTGCTGTTTCCTGCTCTGGCGGCGCTCGGCGGCGCATTTTTCCTCTTCGTTCTGCGCGTGCAGGGGGCGGACGGCTGCTTTCCCAGGCCGCTCTCCGCCGAGGAAGAAGCGAAGCTGCTGAAGAAAATGCGCGAGGAAGGCGATACATCCGCGCGGAATCTCCTGATCGAGCATAATCTCCGGCTTGTTTCGCATATCATCAAAAAATACTACTCCCCGGAGGCAGAACGCGACGATCTTGTTTCCATCGGAACGATCGGTCTGATCAAGGCGGTCGACACCTTTCAGGCAGAGCGCGGCATCCGTCTGACTACCTATGCCTCCAAGTGTATCCAGAACGAGCTGCTGATGCACTTCCGCCGCAAGCGCAGAACGGCCGGTGAGGTCTCTCTTTCGGATACGCTCGAGACCGACGGCGACGGCAATGCGCTTTCGCTTCAGGATACGATCAGCTGCGAGGACGAGGGTCTGAACGCTGTGGACGATCATGACCGCTACTATTCGATGTACCGTGCGCTCTTCTCCTCGCTCAGCCCGCGTGAGCGCGAGGTCATCCGGCTGCGGTACGGTCTCGGCGCTGCCGCTCCACTGCCGCAGCACGAGATCGCCCGCCGTATGAACCTGTCTCGCAGCTATATCTCCCGTATCGAAAAGCGAGCGCTCGAGAAGCTGCGCGGCGCCATCGGAGAGATGCCTCCATAAAAAGTCATGCTGTTCGGAGAAAAAGCACTTGACACCCGGCTGCGGATGCGCTATAATAATTAAGTCGCAGAGAGCGGCAAGCATTCAGCCGAATTGTGTAAAGGTAGCACGACAGACTCTGACTCTGTTTGTGAGGGTTCGAATCCTTCTTCGGCTGCCACATGGACCACTTGAAACCACAGGGTTTCGAGTGGTTTTTTATTTATCTTTGAAAAAGGACGTGAACGCCATGCGCATATCCTCGGTCATCGGACTGTATTTCAGTCCGACCGGAACCACACGCACACTCGTCACCGCTGCCGCAGAGCAGGCCGCTCAAACGCTCGGTGTCCCCTTCCGTCTCATCTCGCTGAATACCCCGGCAGAGCGTGAAACAATATTTCACTTTTCCGCTGATACGCTTGTCATCGTCGGCGCACCGACCTATGCGGGCAGGCTCCCGAACAAGATTTCGCCCGACCTGCGCCGCATCCTGCATGGCAGCGGCTCTCCTGCGGTCGCGCTCGTGACCTACGGCAACCGTGCCTATGAAAACGCTCTTGCAGAGCTGTTCCGCGTGCTGACCGACGGCGGCATGAAGCCGGCCGCCGGTGCAGTCTGTGTCTGCCAGCACTCCATCGCCCGTGCGCTTGCGGCCGGCCGCCCGAATGCAGAGGACTGCGCCGAGGTGCGCCGCTTTGCTGCCAAGGCCGCAGAACGCATTCAGAAGGACGAGATCGTTCTCTCCCCTGCCGTGCCGGGCGACGCAGACAGCAGCTATTATATCCCGACCGGCACGAGCGGGAAGCCCGCGAAATTTCTCAAGTCTGCACCGCAGACCGATTCTGAAAAATGCGACCGCTGCGGCCGCTGCGCGGCACTTTGTCCGATGGGCTCGATCAGCAGCGAAGATCCGTCTGTTGTTTCCGGTATCTGCATCAAGTGCCAGGCCTGCATCCTCGGCTGCCCGAGGGGGGCAAAATTTTTCGACGACGAACAGTTTCTGTCCCATGCGCGCATGCTTGAACAGAAGTTTGCCGGGATACATAAGGAAAACGAGTTTTATCTGTAAAAAAAGAGCGAAACCTGCTTCCGCATGGTTTCGCTCTTCCTTTATTTTCGGCCCTTGACGCGATCCCAGTACGTCTTTGCTGTCTGCTCAGTCTTATTCGGGCCGAATTCGTAATATTTCGCGCCGGAAAGCTCCGCCGGGAGATAGTCCTGTTCGACCCAGTGATTCGGATAGCTGTGCGGATACTGATAGGTCAGTCCGCGTCCGAGCTTCGCCGCGCCGCCGTAATGCGCGTCCTTGATATGCGCCGGGATGTCGCCGCTTTTGCCTGCGCGAATGTCTGCGAGCGCCGCGTCGATCGCCATGCAGGCACTGTTAGACTTGGGCGCGGTCGCCATGACGATCGCCGCCTGTGCGAGCGGAATGCGTGCCTCGGGCAGACCGAGCTGAAAGGCGCTGTCTACGCACGCCTTGACGATCGCCGCGCACTGCGGATAAGCGAGGCCGATGTCCTCGCTCGCGATGACCAGCATACGCCGCGCCGCCGAGATCATGTCTCCAGCCTCGAGCAGACGCGCGAGATAATGCACCGCTGCATCCGGGTCCGAGCCTCGAATGGATTTTTGCAGCGCGGACAGAATGTCATAATGGCTGTCGCCGTCGCGGTCGTAGCGCATGTTCGAACGCTGCGCCGCCTGCCGCGCATCCGCGAGCGTGATGCCGTTCTCCCCTGCTCCGGAGACAAGCAGCTCGACCGCGCCGAGCGCCTTGCGCACATCTCCGCCGACCGCCTGCGCGATATGTGACGCAACACCGGATTCGACCGGAATATCGCGCCCGTCAAGCGCGAGCATGAACGCCCGGTCGACCGCGCGCTGCATATCCGATGCTTCGACCGGCTTGAACTCAAACACCGTGCAGCGGCTTAAAATCGCGTTGTAAATATAGAAATACGGATTTTCCGTCGTAGATGCGATGAGCGTGATCTTGCCGGTCTCGATAAACTCCAGCAGGCTCTGCTGCTGCTTTTTATTGAAATACTGGATCTC
>ENA-UOJJ01000650-UOJJ01000650.1-human-gut-metagenome-genome-assembly--contig:-CS66-NODE-650-length-57548-cov-36.929591_pt1 | contig 57548 bp, 45 predicted proteins | sample MGYA00242343_ERZ723890 | MGnify/ENA metagenome assembly ERZ723890
GAACCTACGATGGGGGAGTCAAAGTCCCCTGCCTTACCGCTTGGCGATGGCGCATCATGCAAAACAGTATAGCATATTTTCCGCTGTTCCACAAGAGGTGCGCCGCATTTTTGCAGCTTTTTCTGTGCGCTGTCTGCCGCACTTGCGGCGGTTTGGGTCGGTTTTTGGGCTTTGCGGCCGGGACCCTGCGTTTTCCATATCCTTCCATGTTTTTACGAAAGGCAAGTTTTGCGGGATGCGTTTTTCAAAAAACACAGTCCGCAGGGGGCACAAGATTCATATTGCAAAGGTGAAATTTATTTTTTTCCTGATTTTTCTTATTATTTTCTCAAAAGACTGTATTTTTTGTTGCGATTCTGGTACACTGGATGTGATAAAAATAAGTTGAAGAAACTACGCCGATGTCCGGGCTGTCCCCGGGCGGGGCAGTGTCTCCATCTTTGTGAAGGAAAGCGAGGGATCTCATGAAAAAATTCCTGAAAACGCTGGTGGTCGGGCTTTGCCTGTTCACGCTGCTGTGCTGCGCACTGCCGGCTGCATTTGCCGCCGACAAAACTTCAGGGAGCAAAAAGGAAGAGAACGTGTACGCCATTGGTATGGATGCCCAAGGCGGCATCTGCTCCACCGTGGTAACCTACACGAACCTGTCCGGCAAACTGGAGAGCACGCCCGAGCAGCCTACCATGACGGGCTACACCTTTGATGGCTGGTACACCGAGCCGGTGGGCGGCAGCAAGGTGACCACCTCCACCGTGTTCACCTCCGACGCCACCATCTACGCCCACTGGACTGCCAAGGCCGGTACTTCTACCGTGCCGCAGCCCACCACCCAGCCTGCCGCCACCCAGTGGCAAAAGTATGTAGGCCCTGCCCTTGTGGCCGGTGCCCTGCTTACTACCCTGCTGGTCGCCACCATGTTCTGAACACTGCTGTAAACACAATGACACCATTGAAGAAAGGGATCTTACCATGACTACTTCTACCATGAAAATGCCCGCCAGCTATTCCACCATCGAAGCCGAGGAGATGACCTATCTGGACGGCGGCGCCAGCAACGCTTATCAGTCCTTCCTGGACATCGGCAAGGTGTTCAACTACATTGCCCGCATCTTCTCCGGTGCAAGCTCCATCATCAACAACGTTAACGTCATCTACCAGTCCTTTGTATCGCTGAACAGCCTGCTGGGCAGCTTCGGCAAGTAAAAGCATCACCCCAAAGTTCAGATCCGGGAGCCGCGCTTTTTTCGAAAAGTGCGGCTCCCGTTTTTCGTACACGCTGTAATTCAGTGCATTACTGCGCAGAACTTCGCGTTCCAGAATTGTGAACAGCCTTTTTAAGTTTTTTGGGGGTCAGTGGCCGTTTTTTGGGCTTTTTCTATATAAAAAGCAAAAAAATGCGATATTTTTTGGGCTTTATCTCTTGATTTTGTGTCTGATTTGTTATATTGTTGTTACATGGAATGTGCTAAAATAAGATAGTTTATAAAAGGTCTCTCCAGCTGCGCAAGTTGCGTGGCAACAAGTGAGTTTTCAGGCATTTTCTTTAAGTTTTTTCGGTATTTTCGAAAAAAATTTCGTTATCTTTACATTCGGGAGTTTGTACGCAAATGGCAGATCGTGAACTGCGGCGGATGCACCGCGCTGAACTGATAGAGATCATCTATGCGCTGAAGCAGAGCGAGGACCAGCTCAAGGCGCAGAACGCCGCGCTTACCGCGCAGCTGCAGGACCGGCAGCTGCGGCTGGAAAGCGCCGGTTCCATCGCGCAGGCCGCGCTGGAGCTGAACAACGTGTTCGCCGCCGCGCAGGCCGCCGCCGATGACTATCTGCACTCGGTGCAGGCCAGTCTTGCGGACACCAACGCCACCGCCGCCAATACCCTTTCGCAGGCGCGCAGCGAGGCCAAGCGCATTCTGGAGCAGGCACAGGCAGACGCCGACAGCCTGAAAGCGCAGGCACAGCAGGAATGCGACGCCATGACCGCGGCCGCCGCGCAAAAGCGCACCCAGACCGAGGCCGACTGCAAGGCCATGGTAGAGCGCGCCGAGCAGGAGGTGCAGCAGCGCTGGCAGGCATTTGACCACAAGGCCAACGAGCTGCTGGACCAGTATCGCAGCACAGACGGCCTGCCTTCGGAGGAAACATGAAAAAACGCGATATCCGGTTCGCTTCCATCCCTTCCACCGAGGAAGTGGCCGCAGAACGTGAGCGTCTTGCGTACCAGAGCCGCTACCAGCGGGTGCTGCGCAGTACGATCTATATTCTGGTGGTGGTAGCCGCAGTAGCTGTGCTGCTGGCTACGCTGTTTCTGCCGGTGCTTCAGGTCTCCGGCGACAGCATGTACCCTACATTAAATGATAAAGACATTATCCTGCTGGTAAAATCCAACCACATTGAAAACGGCGAGCTGTGCGGGTTTTACTGGCAGAACAAGCTGCTGCTCAAACGCATCATCGGGCAGCCCGGTGATGTGATCGATATGGACGTGAACGGCGTGGTCTCGGTAAACGGCGTGGCGCTGGACGAACCCTATGTGGACGCGCTGACCGTGGGCGAATGCGACATCCGGTTCCCCTATCAGGTGCCGGAAAACCGCTACTTCGTGCTGGGCGACCACCGTGCCACCTCCATCGACAGCCGCAGCAGCGTGATAGGCTGCGTTGAAAAAAGCCAGATCGTGGGCAGGGTTTTCCTGCGGATATGGCCCTTGTCCAGTTTCTCGTTGATCCATTGACCCCGGGAGGAGGTATTTCGTTATGAACGACATTCTTAAAACGTACATGGAGCGGTTCCGTGAGAACCGGCACACCCTGCGGCGCTACACCGCATTTGTGCTGGCACTTGCCATGATCACCACCCTGTTCGTCAACTGGCAGCTGCATGGCGTGGGCATCTCGATGACCGCGCAGTACCAGTGCGGCGAGGAGGAGCACACCCACACCGCAGATTGCTACACCAAGGTGCTCACCTGCGGTTACGAGGAAGGCGAGCTTGAAAATGCGGACGAGGTGGCCGCCGCTGCTGCCACCAGCCAGCCCACCGTTGAGGCTGAGCCCGCGCCGCTGTCGCTGGAGCCGCAGATCGAGTTTGTGCCCCACGAGCACACCGAGGACTGCTACACCGAGGTGCAGACTCTGACCTGCATGGAAGAAGAGCACGTCCACGGTGACGACTGCTTCGACCCTGAGGATGGCAGCCTGATCTGCGATAAATTTGAGCATACCCACGATGAAAGCTGCTATACCACCGAGTACGAGCTGACCTGTGGACTGGAAGAGGGCGAGCTTGTGGAGCAGGTGGTGGAGCCCACCCAGAGCGCCGAGCTGGCGGCTATGGCTGTGGCCGAGCCTGTGGCACTGGAGCCGGCGGTGGACACCGTGGAGCCCATCTACCACCACCACACTGACGCCTGCTACGAGGAAGTGCTTACCTGCCCCCTGCCGGAGCATCACCACACTGTAGCCTGCCTGAGCGACACCTCCGCCGACGTTGAGACCCCCGAAGAGTGGCAGGCCGCCAACGCCGAGGCCGTGATGACCGGCAACTGGGACGAGGACCTGCTCAGCGTGGCAAAGACCCAGCTGGGCTACGAGCAGAGCGAGAAAAACTTCGAGATCGACCCCGCAGACGGCGTGACCCTGCGCTACTACTCCCGCTACGGCCAGTCTTACGGCAACCCCTACGGCGAGTGGGACGTGATGTTCCTCTCCTACTGCCTGAAGTACGCCGGTATCCCCCAGAGCGCCATCCCGCAGGAGGCCAGCGTGCTTGCCCTGCGCAGCTCCATGAGCGACATGGACTGGCTGCTGGACGGCGAGGACGGCAGCACCGCCAATGTGGGCGACATCGTTATTTATAATAAGTACGTCACCCGCACCGTGGCTGTGGACAGCAGCGCCGATGGTGCAGCGGACGATCTGGACGACCAGTTCAGCATGGACGCTGAGGGTGAGAACGGCGCAGAGCTTGAAACTTCCGGCGCTTCTGCGTTGGATGCAGCCCCCGCCGCCGAGGACGCCCCCGCTGCCGACAGTGTGATCACTCCCGATCTCCCCGGCACCACCAACCCGGAGCAGCCCACCGCTAAGCCGGTGGACAGCGCCGACACCGCTGTGCTCAGCGTGGCATCCCCCGCTGCCGAGCCGCAGACCACCACCGTGACCGACGCTGTGCCCGTGGAGACCGTGGGCATCGTGAGCGAGGCGGACGACGACACGCTTACCGTTATTTCCGGCGACGTGGACGGCAAGGTGGCTGAGGTCACCCTTTCCAGCGCCGAGGTACTGGCCGTGGTGGATGTTGCCGCCGCCCAGTACGCAGACGAGATGCTCTCCTCTGCCGTTGACGGCGCACTGCAAGCACCCGATATGCTTACGCTGGCGGGTGAGCCCATGACTGCAAGCACCACGGCCACGTTGAACGATAACTGGATCACCGGCATTACGATCAAGCTCAACGGCCAAACCTACACGGTCAAGGGCACTCCCACCACCGATGCCCCTACACTGCCCAAGGGTGTTTCCGTTACCGTCAATGACAATGTCTCCTTGCATTATGGCTTTGACATTCCCGATGGGAGCGCCAAGGGTGTAAGCACCCTGACCTACAAGCTCCCCAGCCATCTTATTCCGCTTAAAAACGTTGCAAGCGGATATCTGACTAACGGTCAAAACGAAACCATTGGTAATATTACCGTAGACACAAACGGTCTTGCTACCCTCACCTTTAACAAACCGCTGAGCGGACAGACCAGCGGCACATTTTACGTTGATTGCCGCGTAAGCGAAACATCGACCTCAACTGAAAATAAGATCAGATTCCCCGGAACCAACCATACTGTTGAGATCAAAAAGCAGACGGACGTTAAAGTTAAAAAAGAGATCGTAAAGAACGCCAGCGGCTCTGAGTATACGCTGCAATCTGACGGTACCTATAAGGTGCACTACAAAGTTACCGTAAGCACGAAAAACGGCAGCGGCGAGACGATCGATCTGGTAGATAAGATCACCGAGATCAATAATATTTCGGATGTCAAGTATCAGGATGTCAAGCTGTACAAGAACGGTAGCACTACACCGTACAGCGATTGCAAAGTGACTACGTCTAACGAAAACGGCCGTCCTGCAATCAAGATCACAACAGCCGACGGCAGCAAGCTGCCCGCGCTGAACGCCGGTGAGTATTATACACTGGACTATGATCTTGAGTTCAAGAAAACCAAGCAGGACTGGGGTAATATTAAAAATACCGCTTTTGCCAATGGCGAGAGCAACGGTAAAGAAATCAGTTTCCAAAACGAGCTGCAAAAATATGGCAGCTATGACCCAAAAACAAGAGAAATCACTTGGACGATCGAGATTTACCCCAACGGCAACACGCTGGCCGGGCTTGAATTGAATGATACCCTGCCTACCGGAACTGAAATGACCGGCAAATTCATCATCAAGGACAAGGACGGCAAAAAGCTTGTTAACAAAACTGCTTTTGAAATTGGTAAAAACAAATTCACCTACACCTTCCCGAATGATTCTCCCTTCAACGACCCGAATGCAAATTCCAAGTATACAGTAACCTATACCACAACTGCCCCGGCTGACTTTGCAACGAACCCCACTGTAAGCAACACTGCAACGATCAAACTCAATGGGGGCAAGAAGTGGGAAGGCACGGGCTCTGCCGGCTACAACAAAGGCAGCGAGGTCGTCAGCAAAACAACTAAATCTGGTAATAATGAATCCACCCTGACCACTTCCGATCTGGATACCACAACCGGGCTCTTTACGCTGCCTTGGAAGTTGGAAGTTCAGCTGCCCGATAATGAAGGCGCAAACAAGGTCGAGATTCAGGATACCATCAAAAAGCCCGAAAACGGCGACCATTATGCCGTCAAGAGCGAGTTGGAAGCAGACATCAAGGCTAACTTGCTGGTGTTTGTGGGAGAAAATTCCTACGGCTACAATGATCTGTTGGCTGCCGGTCTTAAACTTACTATCCATTATTACGCGGGAAAAGATTGTAAGGATGAGTACACTTCCCCGAACGATAACGACACAGTTCGCTCTTTCAAGCTGACGTTTGAAAAGACCGGTACGTTCGATCTGGATGAGGTCGTGATCTCCGAGTACTCTACCAAGGCATCGTATGATAAAACTGCGCTGAAGCCCGGTGACAAGATTGAATTCCAGAATAAGGGCAAAGGCAAGACCGCCACGTACTATTTTACCGTGCCCGCCGATAACAGCATGGGGCTTGTTAAAACGTCCTCTAATACGGCCGGCGGTACGAATAGTGAAGGCTCTTATAGCGCCAACGATGTCACTGTAGAAAAAGGCAACGGCTATACAGATTTTAATGGCGTCAAGCACGAGGGCACCTATATCTACTACCAGTTGGAGCTTACTCCCGGCGACCTGACAAAATGGACAGCCACCACCGTCACCGATACCCTGCAGGACGGCCTGACCTATGTTAAAGACTCTGCCTATGTAGTAGTGCGCCGTGGTGCTGAAGATATGTACACCACTGGCAATACATGGCGGCAATACATGTCCGATGCACAGCCCCAGATTCAAGGAAGCCTTTCAACCGCTGACTTCTTCAGCGTCCAGCAGAACGGCCAGAAGTTGACATTTGGTCTTACTGGTAATTTCAAGTATCTGAAATACCCCGACCCGCAGCTTGTCGACCGCATCCTGATCCGTTTTGCTGCAAAAGTGGATGATAGCATCTGGGATCCTACCCAGCAGGTGCAGACCGTATATTTCAGCAACTCTGCAAAATGGGGAGAGTATAGCTCTACCACCAAAACTGAGGTCAAGCATGAATCCCAGATCATAAGCAAGAAAGGACAGTATGATAATTCTACCGGCTATGTACGGTACTCTGTTGTCATCAACCCCGACAAGCTGAAGCTTGGCACCCACAAGATGATCGAGCTGGTAGACGATATGCACCCCGATGGCAACGAATCAAATACCGCCGCGCTGGTACGCTCTACGGTCAAGTTGTACAGCTATGACCCAACCGCTCCCGATAAGAAGGGCGCAGAGATCGCCGATGGTGTATATACTGTGGACTATAAGGAGACCCAAAAAAATCAGCGCAACCATTATATCCTTACCGTCAGCGTCCCGAACGGTTATGCCTATGTTCTGGAGTATGCTTACAGGAACACTTCTAAAACCGAGTACCGCATGAAAAACACCGCCGAGCTTTGTGGTAAAACGCTCGAGGAGATTTCCACAAAGACGCAGGCTACAAGCGCCGGAGGTACCGCTGATTCTGCCGGACTGCATCTGTATAAGGTTGATAGTCGCGATGCCCGAAAGCTGCTGCCCGGTGCAACGTTCAAGCTGCAATGGTTTAACATCGGCAGCGGTGAGTACGAGGACGTCCAGACTGTAACAACTGACGAGAGCGGTAAGATCGACCTGACCTTCTCCGAAGCTGCCGGTTTAAAGCCAGGTGAGGACGCAACCGGTGCTGTGTACCGCCCCCACAATTACCTTTACAAGCTGACCGAAAAACAGGCACCGGATGGCTACCGCACGGATACAGATTGGGCGCATTACTTCATCTGGACATCTGATTCCACCTCGGATGACGTTGCCTACAAAACCGCTGTCGGCAGTTACGGTGAATCTAACACCGGCGTAGCCCAAGGTAACGTCAATGTCTACAAGGGTAGCGCTTCCATTGATCTGGAAGTGACCAACGAAAGCAACCGTCTTACCTTTGTAAAACAGTGGATCGACAAAGACGGCAAAGCCATTCCCAAAGACGCTAGCAGCCTGCCGGATAACATCCAGCTGGAACTCTGGTGCACCCCGACCAAGGGCGATCCCACCAACGCTGAAAAGGCTGACACCATCACGCTGGAAAAGGCGAAGAGCTGGACTTACAACTACCCGATCCCTGAAGCCCATAAAAACTGGTACTTCTACGTAAAGGAAGTTGCCACCAACAAAAATTACACGGTAAGCTACATTGGCAATGATGGTGTGCAGCATGGTACTATTACCATCATCAACACCGAGACGGATTCCTCCGGCTACGAGCTCCCCTCTACCGGCGGCACCGGTACACTCCCGTACACAGCCGTGGGCGGCACAATGATGCTGTCTGCGCTGGCATATAGTTTTATCCACCGCAAGCGCAGACGCGAAGGGAGGGCAGATGACTAAGCTGCACTTCCCCCAGCTGGACGCCCGAGGCTGAGCCCCCGCCCGCCCAGTGCAAAGTTTACGCGATAGACCGAACAAAACGACACCCCTACCCCCCTGTGCAAAACGCAGGGGGCGGCAAGGGGCAGAAAAGAAAGGGGCTTTTCCATGAAAAAAGCAATGAAGAAACTCATGGCTGTACTGCTGGCAGTTGCTATGGTTTGCGCCATGGCGATCCCGGCGTTTGCAGCTGGTGGTGCTCCTCGCACGGGTAGCATTACCATCAATGGTGCCATCGATGGCCAGACCTATAACATTTATCGTATCCTGGATCTGGAAGCCAACGAGGGCTTTACTGCCTATAAGTACACCATCAACCCCGAATGGGCCACCTTTGTCGCTGAGCACGATGATGTATTCACTGTCAAAAATAACATTGTTACCTCTACCGTTACTGATGCTGCAACGATTCAAGCCCTTGCAAATGACGCTGGTGATTATGTAAAGATTGAATCTCTGAAGCCTGACGGCATTGCAACTGCTGCTAAACACACTGTAAGCAATCTGCCACTGGGCTATTATCTGGTTGTTCCTGAGCCCGGTGTTGTTAAAAACTCCCTGTGCTCTCTGGGTACCACCAACCCAGACGTAACCATTAACGAAAAGAATGGCAAGCCCACCATCACCAAGCAGGTAGAGCACGCCGCCGGTTCTCCTGCTTCTGCTAATGATGCAACGGTCGGCGATACTGTAAAGTTCTATGTTACGATCAATGCTATTGATGGCAAGCCTGAGAACTACGTCATGCACGATAAGATGGACGAAGGCCTGTCCTTCAATGCTAGCAGCGTTACCGTTAAGCGCGGCGAGGAAACTCTGGAAAAAGGCACTGATTACGAGCTCATTACTTCTCCCGCAGACAATGATACCTTTGATATCAAGTTCGAAAAAAATGTTGTAAAAACCAACGATGTTTTCACCGTCATATACACTGCTACCCTGAACGAGAAAGCTGTGGTCGGCACTCCCGGCAACAAGAACGAGACCAAATTGACCTACGGTGACAACCAGCGTGTTGACGCCGAGCCTACCAAGACCTACACTTGGAGCTTCAACATCTTCAAGTACTTCATGGATGGCAATAAAGAAAAAGGTCTGAAAGGTGCACAGTTCATTCTGTACCGTAAAGCCAACGCCAACTCTGAGAGCGAAAACGAATATGCTGTGATGGACGCCAACGGTAAAATCAAGAATTGGGTTACTGGCGGCGAAAACTACGCTACCGTTCTCACCTCTCCTGAAGACGGCAACCTCACCATAAGCGGTCTGGCAAACGGTACTTACTACCTGAAGGAAAAAGAAGCCCCGCAGGGTTACAACCCGCTGGAGAACGACATTGAAATTATGATCACTGCTGCGAACTGGACGACTTCGGGAACGCCGTCTGCAAAGATCGAGTACAAAACCAGCACAGCAGAGGGTGCTACTTTTGTGGAAGCAGCTGATGGTACTACTGTGAAGGTCGAGAACAAGACCGGCACTACCCTGCCCAGCACCGGCGGCATCGGCACCACCATCTTCTATGTGATCGGCGGCGGCCTGATGGTTGCAGCAGCCATCCTGCTCATTACCAAAAAGCGCATGGAGAACCGCTAAGCTCTCCTTTCCCCCGGCACAGAGCGGGGCCGCAAGGCCCCCTGCTCTGATCCTGAAACTATAACGTTAGGGAGTAGCCCACGAAAAAGAACAAAAGCACCATTATATTGATCCTCGTCTTTTTCGTGGGTCTATCCGTGATGTTATACCCCACTATCAGCGATTACGTCAACCAGCGCAGCCAGTCCCGCGCGGTGGCAAGCTACGCGCAGGACGTGGACACCATGACCGATGCGGATTACAGCGCCTACTTTGACGCCGCCGATACCTTTAACGCACAGGTGGCCGCCAACGAAAACGCCCTTTACCGCCCGGATCAGCTTTCCGGCTACAACGAAACGCTGGATATTACCGGCACCGGCATTATGGGTTACATCACCATTTCCAAAATCGGTGTGGAGCTGCCCATCTACCACGGCACCGGCGACAGCGTATTGCAGATCGCCGCAGGCCACTTGGAGGGCACCAGCCTGCCGGTGGGCGGCGCATCCACCCACGCGGTCATCTCGGCGCACCGCGGCCCGCCCAGCGCAAAGTTTACGCGATAGACCAAACAAAACTACACCCCTACCCCCTGTGCAAAACGCAGGGGGCGGCAAGGGGCAAAAAAGAAAGGGGCTTTTTTCATGAAAAAAGCAATGAAAAAACTCATGGCTGCACTGCTGGCAGTTGCTATGGTCTGCGCCATGGCGATCCCGGCGTTTGCATACAACTCTCGAGAGACTGAGGAGGACCTCAACACAAAACACGATTACGGCGCTTTCCAGATTTTCACGGGTGATGTTAATGATGCCAATGAGATTTCCAACGTTGGTTGGGGCAAAAACATCCCTGATCATACCGGTTTTCTGGCCAAATTGAAGGAAGACCCTACCCTCAGGATTCCGTTTCAAAACGCAGATGACCTCCAGGATGTTCTTGCGGTTATCAGCACATGGAAAGATTCCGATGATAACAGCATCGCTTTCGCGCGTTTTGTATGCAACTATATCTACACGGATCCCAATGCAGACTCGGTACCCGTCGATACAGGTCACACCGGTGGCTTCGAAATTCGAAAGCCAGGTTATTATCTGATCGTTGATACTAGCCCCTTTAGCGTGGGCGATTTCTATCATGCCTACAATTCCTTCATGCTGACGGTTACCAAAGCACCCTATCACGTTATCATTAAGCATAAGGTTGTAAAGCCCACTGTTAAGAAGGAAGTCTACGACAACAACGACATCGACTCTTTTGGTGACAATAACGGTTGGGGCAGTTCCGCTGACCATGCGATCAACGAACCGTTCCAGTTCAGGCTGATCGCTAAATTGCCCGCAAGCAAAGACAATGGCCGTGCTTACGATTACTATGATAAGTACACTGTTTTGTTCAATGATACCTTGTCCAAGGGCATTACTTATGACGGAATCGATAAGGTAGTCATTGAATCCAATAAAAAAACCTATGATATCACCAACGTTTCTTCGATGTATTCCGTTGATACTACCAATCTTAATAGTCATAACTATTTTGCGGTAGGCATTCCTGATGTCAAGGCCTGTGCACCAGATTTCAACTTGAATGACGGCGCGACTATTACGGTCACCTACACTGCACACCTGAACGAAAATGCCGCTGTCAATGCTTCTGCCGATAACAAAAACAGCGTACGGCTCCAGTACTCTAATAACCCCAAAGATAGCGAAGCATACTGGGGCTTCACTCCCGAAAGCGAAGTCTATGTGTACACCTACCAGCTGAACAACACCAAGTATCACGATAAAGCTGAAGCGGGCAACGAGCTGAAGGGCGCTGGCTTCCGTCTGTACAGCGCTAAAACTTGCAATGATACAGAGGAAATCAAGCTCAAAAAGAATACTGACGGCACTTACTCTCGCTACTTTGGAACTGAAGATGGCGAAGAAATGTTCTCTAACGATAAAGGTCAGTTCAATGTCAAGGGTCTGGACGCCGGTACTTACTACCTGAAGGAGACCACCACTCCCACCGGTTACAATACCTGCGGTGTGACCACAGTGACCATCAAAGCAAACCACACCGGAAATCGTATTGAGCTTGATAGTTCCAACCTGTCCACCACCATCATCAACAACTCCGGCACTGTGCTGCCCAGCACCGGCGGCATCGGCACCACCATCTTCTATGTGGTCGGCGGCGGCCTGATGGTTGCGGCCATCGTTCTGCTGGTCACCAAGAAGCGCATGGAGAACAAGTAAGCTCCATTTCCCCCAAGAACCCGGAGCAAAGGGGCTGCAAGGCCCCCGCTCCTATCCTTATAACATTAGGGAGTAGCCCATGAAAAAGAACAAAAGCACCATCATCCTGATCCTCGTCTTTTTCGTGGGTCTATCCGTGATGTTATACCCCACCCTCAGCGATTACGTCAACCAGCGCAACCAGTCCCGCGCGGTGGCAAGCTACGCGCAGGACGTGGACAAAATGACCGATGCGGATTACAGCGCCTACTTTGACGCCGCCGATGCCTTTAACGCACAGGTGGCCGCCAACGAAAACGCCCTTTACCGCCCGGATCAGCTTACCGGCTACAACGACACGCTGGATATTACCGGCACGGGCATTATGGGTTACATCACCATTTCCAAAATCGGCGTGGAGCTGCCCATCTACCACGGCACCAGCGACGGCGTATTGCAGATTGCCGCAGGCCACCTGGAGGGCACCAGCCTGCCGGTGGGCGGCGCGTCCACCCACGCGGTCATCTCGGCGCACCGCGGCCTGCCCAGCGCAAAGCTGTTTACCAACCTCGACCAGCTGGAAGTAGGCGATACCTTTACCATCACCGTGCTGGACCGGGTACTCACCTACGAGGTGGACAAAATTTCCATCGTGCTGCCCACCGAGACCGATGAGCTGAAGATCGCCGAAGGCAAGGACTACGTCACCCTGATGACCTGCACCCCCTACGGCATCAACACCCACCGCCTGCTGGTACGCGGTCGCCGCGTAGAGACCCCGGATCAGTACAAGCACCTCCGCGTTACCGCCGAAGCGCTTAAAATTGAACCCATTATTGTTGCGCCCATTATGGCGCTGCCCATGCTGCTGATCTTGCTGATCGGTATGCTGCTTTCCACACGCAAACCCAAGAAAACGAGAGGTGAAGAACATGAAAAGCATTGATTTGCGTCATCGTCTGGCGGCTGTGCTGCTGGCTATGTGCCTTGTGGTATGCTGCGCCCTGCCGGCGTTTGCCACCAGTGCCAACATTGTGCTGGGGCGTCTGGGCTCGCTCCATGTCCGTCTGTACGACACCCACAACGATGTGCCCCTGCGCGGCGGCGAGCTTACCCTGTATCAGGTGGCCACCGTCAAGCGCACCAACGGCAACCTGTACTTTGACTATACCGGCGATTTTACGGGCTGCGGTGTCGTGCTGGGCGACCTTTCTGACAGCACGCTGGCAGACCAGCTGGTAAAGTATCTGCCCGCTGTGCCCGCTATTGCCGCCCAGCAGGACGTGAACGAAGAGGGCTATGCCAACATTACCAAGCTGCCGCAGGGTCTGTACTTGGTCGTGCAGACCGAGGCCTCCCACGGCTACGAGGCCATCAAGCCCTTCCTTGTGTCCATCCCCATGCCCGATGGCGACAACTGGATCTACGATGTGGACGCCACCCCCAAGGTAGGCGCTACCATCCCGGAAACGCCGGACACCCCCGACACCCCGGATGTGCCGGATACGCCCGACACACCGGACACCCCCGATCTCCCGGAGCAGCCGGATAACCCGGATACGCCGGTGAGCCCCGGCACACCGGATAACCCGGTAAGTCCCGGCACCCCGGACAACCCGGTAAGCCCCGAGAATCCGGATAACCCGGTCTCCCCTTCCAACCCCGATAAGCCTGTTCTGCCCCAGACCGGCCAGTTGAACTGGCCCGTGCCGGTGCTGGCCTGCAGCGGCGTGCTGCTGTTTGCCGCAGGCTGGGTGCTGAACCGTCAGGGCAAAAAGGAAAACTGACTTTGCACTCCTTTCTTTTCGGCACAGCGTGGCGTTGTGTACCGAATTTGCTCCCCCGCAAGGGGGAGCATTTTTTGTGCCCTTTCCCCTGCCGGGCGCAGCACAATTTTGAATGCGCTCCGCGTTGCTCTGCGCATAATCAGCGGAAAATATATTTTTTAATTTGCAATTCTGGAAAATCTGCGGATTTTCCAGAATTGCCTTTTCACGGGTGGGGTTTAGGCACGAACCCTCTCAGGCATCTCGCTTTGCTCGATGCCAGCTCCCCCGAAGGGGGAGCTTTTTGGGTGGAGTTGGCGAACGCAGTGAGCCTGAGGGGGTACACGCAAAAGAGCCGCTGTACAAAAAGTACAGCGGCTCTTATTTTATGCAATCTGTATTAGGTTTTTACTGCTGCTGGGCGGCCCTTTTGGCTTCCAGAGCCAGAATGGCGTCGCGGCGGCTCAGGTTGATGCGGCCCTGCTGGTCGATGTCGGTCACCTTGACCACGATGGCATCGCCCACGGCAACCACGTCCTCTACCCGCTCCACGCGCTTGGTGTCCAGCTTGGAGATATGCACAAGGCCTTCCTTGCCCGGGGCGATCTCCACAAAGGCACCAAAGTTCATCAGGCGGGTCACCTTGCCCTTGTAGATGGCACCGATCTCGGGATCCTCCACAATGGTCTTGATGGTAAAGATGGCGCGCTTTGCGTCCTCCTGATCCACGGCGGAGACGAACACATGGCCGTCCTCCTGCACGTCGATCTTGCAGTTGCAGGTGGCGCAGATATCCTGAATGACCTTGCCGCCCTTACCGATCACGTCCTTGATCTTGTCGGTGGGGATCATCATGCTGAACATCTTGGGTGCCCAGCGGCTCAGCTCCTGACGGGGCTCGGCGATCACGGGCTTGATGATCTCGTCCAGAATATACAGGCGGCCCTTGCGGCACTTCTCGAAGGCCTCGGCAATGATGTCGTAGGTCAGGCCGTCGATCTTGATATCCATCTGGATGGCGGTGATGCCCTTGCGGGTACCGCCCACCTTGAAGTCCATATCGCCGTGGAAGTCCTCCACGCCCTGAATGTCCAGCATGGTCATCCAGCGCTCGCCCTCGGTGATCAGACCGCAGGAGATACCGGCAACCGGAGCCTTGATGGGCACGCCAGCGTCCATCAGTGCCAGCGTAGAGCCGCAGATGGAAGCCTGAGAGGTGGAGCCGTTAGAGCTGAGCACCTCGGACACGCAGCGGATGGTGTAGGGGAACTCCTCCAAGGAGGGCAGCACCGGCACCAGAGCACGCTCGGCCAGTGCGCCGTGGCCGATCTCGCGGCGGCCGGGGCTGCGCGGTGCGCGTGCCTCGCCCACAGAGTACGGCGGGAAGTTATAGTGGTGGATATAGCGCTTGGTCTGCTCGTCGGTCAGGTCATCCATCAACTGGTTGTCCTTGGTGCCGCCCAGCGTGCAGGTGGTAAGCACCTGCGTCTGGCCACGGGTGAACATACCGGAGCCGTGCACGCGGGGCAGAATGCCCACCTCTGCGGCCAGCGGGCGGATCTCGTTGATGCCGCGGCCGTCCACACGCTTGCCTTCATCCAGCAGCCAGCGGCGCACCACGAACTTCTGCATTTTGTAGCTTACCAGATCCAGATCGGCGGCAGACAGGTCGGGGTATTCCTCAGCGATCTTGTCCATGATGGGCAGCAGGGCTGCGTCACGCACGTTCTTGTCGTCGGTGTCCATGGCAGCCTTGAAGTCGTCCAAGTACTTGTTCTGGATGGCGTGGAACACATCCATGTCCAGACCCACCACCTGGAAGTCGATCTTCGGCTTGCCGCGCTCGGCCACGATCTTGTTGATGAACTCGATGATCTTCTTGATCTCAACGTGTGCGGTCTTGATGGCGGTCAGCATAGTGTCCTCGTCCACCTCGTTGGCGCCGGCCTCGATCATCACGATCTTATCCATGGTGGCGGCAACGGTCAGGGCAAGGTCGCTCACCTTGCGCTGCTCCTGCGTGGGGTTCAGCACGATCTCGCCGTCAACCAGACCCACCTGCACGCCGCCGATGGGGCCGTTCCACGGGATATCGGACACGGCGGTCACCAGAGAAGCGCCGATCATGCCGGCGATCTCGGGGCTGCAATCCGGGTCAAGGCTCATGACGGTCATGGTGATGCACACGTCGTTGCGCATCTCCTTGGGGAACAGCGGGCGCATGGGGCGGTCCACCACGCGGCTGGTCAGGATGGCGCGCTCACCGGGGCGGCCCTCACGGCGCATAAAGCTGCCGGGGATGCGGCCTGCGGCGTAGAGCTTTTCCTCATACTCCACGTTCAGGGGGAAGAAATCCACGCCCTCGCGGGGCTTGGGGCTCATGACCACGTTGCACATCACGCAGGTCTCGCCGTAGCGGATCAGTGCGCTGGCATTGGACAGGCCACACATCTTGCCCATTTCAACCTTGAACGGGCGGCCGGCCAGCATGGTTTCGTAGACCTTGAAGTTGTCAAAGGTCTCTTTGCGGGAACCAAATTCGATTGCCATTGTTTCTGCCTCCTTGTTTTTCGGATCGTTCTATCCAAAAAGCCGTGGCGTGCGCATTATAGCAATAAATCCAGCGTCCTTGCCCGCAGGCACGGGCGTTCGATTTACTGCTGCAATACGCTGCCACCGCTATTTTGTGCGCATGGGATACATGGAGCTATCCATAAAGCAAAGGGCAGGTACCATTGCGGTACCTGCCCTCCGTTAAAATTACTTACGCAGACCCAGAGTTGCGATCAGAGCACGGTAACGCTCGATGTCCTTCTTCTGGAGGTAGGCCAGCAGATTGCGGCGGCGGCCAACCATCTTCATCAGACCACGGCGGCTGTGGTGATCGTTAGGGTTCTTCTTCAGGTGCTCGTTCAGCTCGTTGATGTGAGCGGTCAGCAGAGCGACCTGAACCTCGGGGGAGCCAGTGTCCTTCTCGGTCAGAGCGACTTTGGCCATAACTTCCTGCTTATTCATAATACAGTACCTCTTTCAAGTAATTTATCTGCCTATGGCACAGCGGCGGGAAACGGTTCTCCCAAAAGCGGGCATACTCCCAGCCCCGTGCCACGGTAACAGATACAGTATACCAGATTGCACAGCAGATTGCAAGAAGATTTTTGTCCGCAATCCTTAATTTTTTACAATGCCGCCCCAGTACAGCTGCACCTCCGGCAACTTCTTTTTGCGCAGCAGAAACACGGTGGGGATCAGGTACACCGCCACCGACAGCAGCCGCGAAGCATCGTAGCCGCTTACGCTCTCGGCCACGCTGGTGGTGCCGTACAGCCCGCCGATGAGCATGGCGGCAATGTCCATGGCGCTGTGCAGGAACACCGTTACCCACAAATTGCCGGTGCGGAAGTAGATGGCGGCCAGCATCACGCCCAGCGAAGCCGCAAACACGCACTGCATCAGCACGCCAAAGGGTTCCGAGCCGAGCAGGTTGCTCAGGTGCGCCGCACCAAACAGCACGCCGGACACAAGACAGGCTTTCCACACCCCGGCGCGGGCGGTGCCGTAGCGCTCCAGCAGGGTCTGGGCAATGATGCCCCGGAACACCAGCTCCTCGGCCACGCCCACAAGGATCATATTCAGCAAAAAGGTCAGGATGCGGGGCAGCGGCAGCAGCGGCGTGTCCGGGCGGCCAAAGGCCAGCGTCCCAAAAAACGTGTACCCGATGAAGAACAGCGGGTACATCCCCACCAGCAGCCCGTTCAGAAAGCCGCAGCCGCGCCGGCGCAGCAGATCCAGCCTGCCGGTGCGGGTCAGCAGCAAAAGTGCCACCGCCAGCCCGACAGCTTCCTGCACAGAGCCAAACAGATAGCCGTCCATGGTGTCAAAGTCCGCGCCTGCCGCTGCCAGCACGATGGTAGCCAGCAGGCTGAACACGACCATGCTGCCAAGGAACAGCACCTCGGACAGGATACAATAAAGAATGGGGTGCGCGGTGCGCAGCCGTTTGAGCATAAGTACAGCCCTCCCTATCAATGATAGCCCTATTCTACCACGATTCCCCCAAAAGCGATAGGGCGAAAATAAAGCGTGCTGCCGGGGTATCGGGGAACTGTGAACGGCCTGCAGCATCTTTTTACAGAAAGTTCATGTAAAAGCGGGCTAAAATAGCCTTGCAGGTTTGACGTGTCTGCCGCTTTGGTGTATCATATACTTGTATTGTTATGCGCGATCCCGGGCGCATCACAGCCCGATTTTTAAGATTTATGAGGTGTGACCTATGTCCCTTGTTGAAAAACTTTTTGGCAGCTTCTCTGACCGGGAGCTGAAAAAGGTAAATCCCATCACCAAACAGGTGCTGGCGCTGGAGCCCAAGTATCAGGCCATGTCCGATGCCGACTTGCAGGCGCAGACTGCCGCCTTTAAGCAACAGCTGGCCGAGGGCAAAACGCTGGATGACATCCTGCCGGATGCCTTTGCCGTCTGCCGCGAAGCCGCATGGCGTGTGCTGGGCATGAAGCATTTCCCCGTGCAGGTGACCGGCGGCATTGCCCTGCACCGCGGCGATATTGCCGAGATGCAGACCGGTGAGGGCAAGACCCTTGTGGCTACCCTGCCCGCCTACCTGAACGCCCTGACCGGCGAAGGGGTGCACATCGTTACCGTCAACGACTATCTGGCCAAGCGCGACAGCGAGTGGATGGGCAAGCTCTACCGCTGGCTGGGGCTGACCGTTGGTCTGATCGTGCAGGGCATGGACGGCGATGCCCGCCGGGATGCCTACAACGCCGATATCACCTACGGCACCAACAACGAGTTCGGCTTTGACTACCTGCGCGACAACATGGTGACCTATAAGGCCAACATGGTGCAGCGCGGCCACGCCTACGCCATCGTGGACGAGGTGGACTCCATCCTGATCGATGAGGCCCGCACGCCTCTGATCATCTCCGGCCGCGGCGAAGATTCTTCCAGCCTGTACACACAGGTGGACCGCTTTGTGCGCACCCTGCACAAGAGCGTGGTGGTGGAACTGGAGGATAAGGTCTCCACCGATGAACAGGCCGATGGTGATTACGTTGTGGACGAAAAACACAAGACCTGCACCCTGACCGCTGCCGGCATCAAAAAGGCCGAAGCCTATTTTAAGGTAGAGAACCTTGCCGCCGCCGAGAACATGACCCTTGCCCACCACATCGATCAGGCTATCAAGGCCTACGGCGTGATGCAGCGGGACATCGACTATGTGGTCAAGGACGGTCAGGTCATCATCGTGGACGAGTTCACCGGACGTTTGATGATCGGCCGCCGGTACAACGAGGGTCTGCATCAGGCCATCGAAGCCAAGGAGGGCGTGAAGATCGCCGCCGAGAGCAAGACGCTGGCCACCATCACCTTCCAGAACTACTTCCGTATGTACAAAAAGCTGTCCGGTATGACCGGTACTGCCCGCACCGAAGCCACCGAGTTCACCGAGATCTACGGCCTGAACATCGTCAGTGTGCCCACCAACCGCCCGGTGCAGCGCAAGGACTACCCGGACGCCATCTACAAGACCGTAGAGGGCAAATACCGTGCCGTCATCGAGCAGGTGATGGAGTGCCACAAAAATGGCCAGCCCGTGCTGGTGGGTACTGTCAGCGTGGAAAAGAGTGAGACGCTCGCCAAAATGTTACAGCGCCACACCCGGGATTTCAACGTGCTGAACGCCAAGAACCACGAGCGCGAAGCCGAGATCGTAGCGCAGGCCGGTAAAAAGGGTGCCATCACCATCGCCACCAACATGGCAGGCCGTGGTACCGATATCATGCTGGGCGGCAACGCCGAGTTCATGGCAAAGGCCCAGATGCGCAAGGAGCACTTCTGCGAGAACCTGCTCAGCCCCGACACCCCGCAGGACGCCGACCCGGCAGCCGTGGAGCTGCTGCTGACCGAAGCCAATGGCCACGGCGAGACCACCGATGCCAACATTCTGGCGGCACGTCAGCGTTTTGACCAGCTGTACGCCCAGTACAAGCCCGCCATCGACGCCGAAGCCGACGAGGTGCGCGCCGCAGGCGGCCTGTTCATCATCGGTACCGAGCGCCACGAGAGCCGCCGTATCGACAACCAGCTGCGCGGCCGTGCCGGCCGTCAGGGCGACCCGGGCGCTTCCCGCTTCTACCTGAGCCTTGAGGACGACCTGATGCGCCTGTTCGGCGGCGACCGGGTGTCCGGCCTGATGAACACTCTGAAGATCGACGAGGATACCCCCATCGAGAACCGCATGATCACCAACACGCTGGAAAGCGCCCAGAAGAAGCTGGAGGGCCGCAACTTCGAGATCCGTAAAAACGTGCTGAAGTACGATGATGTGATGAACCAGCAGCGCGAGATCATCTACGGGCAGCGCCGCAAGGTGCTGGACGGTGAGGACATAAGCACCGAGATGCACAAGATGCTGCGGGAGAACATTGATTCCAGCTGCGCCCAGTTCCTTTCCGGCGATGTGAAGGACGAGTGGGATTTTGGTGCGCTGCGCCGTCACTATCAGGGCTGGCTGACCACCGATGCCGACTTCCACTACACTGTGGCAGACTTTGATAACCTTTCCCAGCAGGGCATTGCCGATATGCTGTACGACCGCGGGATGCAGATCCTGCAGGCCAAGGAAGTGCGCTACGGCGCACCCGTTATGCGCGAGCTGGAGCGCATCTGCCTGCTCAAGTGCGTAGACCGCCAGTGGATGGACCACATCGACAACATGGACCAGCTGCGGCAGGGCATCGCGCTGCGCGGCTACGGCCAGAAGGACCCGGTGGTGGAATACCGCATCGAGGGCTTTGATATGTTCGACCAGATGGTGGATTCCATCCGGGAGTCCAGCGTCAAGATGCTGCTTACCATCGAGCTGCGCGCCGCCGGTTCCGCCCCCAAGCGGGAGCAGGTGGCAAAGCCCACCGGCGAGGGGTTTGTGCCCGGCAACGGTGCACCCGGCGTCAAGGGCAGCCCCAAGGGCCAGCCGGTGCGTGTGGTCAAAATTGGCCGCAACGACCCCTGCCCCTGCGGCAGCGGCCTGAAGTTCAAAAAGTGCACCTGCGCCCAGTACCACCCGACTGGCAATAACGGCGGGGAAGAATAACCGTAAGGCAAAGCCCTCCCTGCCGTGGCCGAGAGGGCTTTCCGCATAAATTCAGAGGGAGTTGATTTTACAATGATCGCACCGGAAAAACTGTTGGAAGCCGCCAAGGCGCTGGAGCCCCAGCTGCAGGAATGGCGACGCACACTGCACCGTCACCCGGAGGTGGGCTTTGACCTGCCCCAGACCAAGGCACTGGTCAAAAAAGCGCTGACCGAGATGGGCTACACCCCCCAGGACTGCGGCAAGTGCGGCGTCATTGCGCTTGCAGGCGGCAAGCGCCCCGGCAAGGTGATCCTGCTGCGGGGCGATATGGACGCGCTGCCCTTGCAGGAGGAATCAGGCGAGGATTTTTCCTCTGAGCTGCCCGGTAAGATGCACGGCTGCGGCCACGATATGCACACTGCCATGGTTCTTGGTGCAGCCAAGCTGCTCAAGGAACACGAGGACGAGATCGAGGGCACGGTAAAGCTGGAGTTCCAGCCCGCAGAGGAGATCTTTCAGGGCTCGCTGGATATGATAAACAGCGGCCTGCTGGAGAACCCCAAGGTAGACGCAGCCGTCATGTTCCATGTGCTGGCCGGCATGCCCCTGCCCGCCGGTATGGTGCTGGTGCCGGGCGGCGGCATCACCATGGCCAGCTGCGAGCAGTATCACATCGTTGTGCACGGCAAAGGCGGCCACGGCTCCATGCCCAACGCCTGCATCGACCCCATCACCGCAGCGGCGCACATCCACATTGCCCTGCAGGAGATCAACAGCCGCGAGCTGGACCCCGCAGGCTTTGGCGTGTTCACCACCGGCCGGTTCGAGGCAGGCAAGGCTTCCAACGTCATCCCGGATACTGCCGATATGTGGGGCACCATCCGCACCGTGGACCCGGAGCAGAAGGTCAGTGCCCTTATCCATCAGCGCATGACCGAAATTGCGCAGGGCGTGGCCACCGCCTACCGCTGCACCGCCGAGGTGGAGTTCAGCGATTACTGCCCCTGCATGGTGGTGGACACCCCGCTGGCGGGTAACGCCCTGACCTATATGACCGAGTTGCTGGGCAAGGGCGCTATGGATATGACCCCGCTCACCGGCGGCAAGCCCGGCGGCGGCAGCGAGGACTTCGCCTTTGTCAGCCACGAGGTGCCCACCGTGAGCATGTTCTTAGCTGCTGGCAACGCCAAGGAGGGCTACACCTACGGCCAGCACCACCCCAAGGTGCGCTTTGATGACAGCATCCTGTACCGCGGCACGGCAGCCTACACCTATATGGCGCTGCGCTGGCTGGCAGAGCACCAGTAAAATTGCCCCACAGAACGCCGGGCAGGAGGAAAAGCATGAAACAGGAGCTGATGGATGCCATTCAGGAAACGCCGGTCATTGCGGCCGTCAAGGACGATGCCGGGCTTTGCAATGCGCTGACCAACGAGAACATCCGGGTGGTATTCGTATTATACGGAGATATCTGCAATATTGCCTCCATTGTGCGCCGCATCCACGAAGCCGGGCGCTTTGCCGCGGTGCATGTAGACCTTATCGCAGGGCTTGCCGGTAAGGAGGTGGCGGTGGACTTTATCCGCAGCACCACCGAGGCCGACGGCATCATCTCCACCCGGCAGTCCTTCATCCGCCGTGCCAAGGAGCTTGGGCTGGCCGCCATTCTGCGGGTATTCCTGCTGGATTCCATCGCACTGGAAAGCTTGGATAAGATTCCTCCAAATCTGCCGGACTGTCTGGACCTGCTGCCCGGCACCATGCCCAAGATCCTGCGCCGGGTGTGCGCTACCGCCAAAGTGCCGGTGCTCGCCGGCGGCCTTATTGCTGATAAAGAGGACGTGATGGCCGCGCTGGAAGCCGGAATCACTGCCATTTCCACCACCAATCAGGCGGTATGGGATATGTGACCTGCATTCTGCGCAAAAGCAACCGGTGTTTTTTGTAAGGGTTTCACAAAAAGTGCAAAACACCTTGCTTTTTGTGCAGGGACAGGGTATCATAAGAGTAAACAAGTGCTGTTTGTTTCAAGAGATATGAGCGAAACGGACAAGGGCAGTTGCCTTTGTTTCGGTTCGCTCTTTTTTTGTACCATCAACAGCTGCCCAGCTCCCGACGGGCCAAGGCAGAACGGACAGGAGGAAAAGAACAATGTATGATGTAGCAATCATCGGCTGTGGCGTCATCGGTGCCGCTACCGCCTACGCACTGTCGCGCTACGACAACAAGGTGGTCATTCTTGAGGCCGAGAACGATGTGGCAGACTGCACCACCAAGGCCAACAGCGCCATTCTCCACGCAGGCTACGACCCCGCCCCCGGCACCCGCATGGCACGGCTGAACGTGCGCGGCGTGGCGCTGGCAAAGGAGATCTGCGCAAAGCTGGATGTCTCCTATAAGCAGTGCGGCTCGCTGGTGCTGGCACTGGACGAGAAGGAACTGCCCCATTTGCAGCATCTGTTCGAGAACGGCACCGCAAACGGCGTGCCCGACATGAAGATTCTTTCCCGGGAAGAGACCCTTGCCATGGAGCCCAACCTCTCCGAGAAGGTCTGCGGTGCACTGTGGGCACCCAGCGCCGCCATCGTGAACCCGTGGGAGTATGCACTGGCCATGACCGAGGTGGCAGTACGCAATGGCGTGGAGCTGCGCCGCAGCTGCAAAGTGACCAATGCCGAGGCCATCGAGGGCGGCTACCGCCTGACCGTGCCCGGCGGCACGGTAGAGACCCGCTGCGTCATCAACGCTGCCGGTATCTGGGCAGACAAGGTACACTCCATGGTGGAGCCCGCCAACTTCCACATCATCCCCACCCGGGGCGAGTACTATCTGTTGGACAAGAGCGAGGGCACCCGCGTGAGCCACGTTATCTTCCAGTGTCCCAACGAGCTGGGCAAGGGCGTTCTGGTGGCCCCCACCGTGCACGGCAACCTGCTCGTCGGCCCCAACGCAGTGCCTGTGGAGGGCAACGACACCTCCTGCACCAGCAGCGGTCTGGAATTTGTCAAGGCCACTGCCCAGCGCAGTGTGCCCAGTATCAACTTCGGCGAGTCCATCCGCAGCTTTGCAGGCGTGCGCGCCAATCTGGACGTGGACGATTTTATCATTGGCGAGGAGCCGGAGGCACCCGGCTGGATCGACTTGGCCGGCATGAAGAGCCCCGGCCTGTCCGCTGCCCCGGCGGTTGCGGAGGAAGCTGTTGCCATCCTGAAAGAGCGCGGTGTTCTGGGCACTGAAAAGGCTGACTACAAGGACGGCCGCCGCCACATCCGCTTCAAGGAGCTTTCCGCAGAGGAAAAGGCAGCGCTGGTCAAGGAGCAGCCCGCCTACGGCCGCGTGATCTGCCGCTGCGAGACCATCACCGAGGGCGAGATCTTGGCAGCCATCCACAGCGAGGTGCCCGCCAACACCATCGACGGCGTCAAGCGCCGCGCCGGTGCAGGCATGGGTCGGTGCCAGGGCGGCTTCTGCGGCCCCCGTGTGCTGGAGCTGATCAGCCGTGAGCTGGGCATAGACCCCTTGGACATCCTGCAGGACAAGAACGGCTCGAACGTTCTGCTCAGCGAAACGAAGGTAGGAGGAAAGAACAATGGTTGATCTGATCATTATTGGCGGCGGTCCTGCGGGTCTTGCTGCTGCCTGCAAGGCATGGGAAAGCGGTCTGCGCGACATCCTTATTCTGGAGCGCGACAAAGAACTGGGCGGCATTCTGAACCAGTGCATCCACAACGGCTTTGGTTTGCACCGCTTTGGCGAGCAGCTCACCGGCCCGGAGTATGCCGGACGCTTTATTGAGATGCTCAAGGGCACCGGCGTGAAGGTGCAGCTGGACACCATGGTTCTGGAAGTGACCCCGGATAAAAAGGTGCACTGTGTTTCCAAGGAGTATGGCTACCAGATCATCGAAGCCAAGAGCATTGTACTGGGCATGGGCTGCCGCGAGCGCACCCGCGGTGCCATTGGTACCCCGGGCACCCGCCCTGCCGGTGTGTACACCGCCGGTGCCGCACAGCGCTATGTGAACATGGAAGGCTATCTGGTGGGCAAGCGGGTGCTGATCCTCGGCAGCGGCGACATCGGCCTCATCATGGCACGCCGCATGACCCTTGAGGGTGCAAAGGTGCTGGCCTGCGTAGAAGTGATGCCCTACTCCGGCGGCCTGACCCGCAATATCGTGCAGTGCCTGAACGACTTCGACATTCCCCTGTATCTCTCCCACACCATCGTGGATATTCAGGGCAAGGACCGTGTGGAAAAGGCCATCGTGGCTGAGATCGGCCCTGACCGCAAGCCCATCCCCGGCACCGAGATGGAGTTTGATGTGGACACCATTCTGCTGAGCGTGGGTCTGATTCCCGAGAACGAGCTGACCAAGCAGGCCGGCATCGAGATGGACCCCCGCACCAAGGGCGCCATCGTGTACGAAAACATGGAGACCAGCATCCCCGGCGTGTTTGCCTGCGGCAACGTGGTGCAGGTGCATGATCTGGTGGACTTTGTTTCCGGCGAGAGCGAGCTGGCCGGCGCAGCCGCTGCCAACTATATCCAGAACGGCCCTGTGGCCGCGGGGCGTGTGCTGACCGTGAAGCCCGGCGCAGACCTTGGCTACACCCTGCCGCAGCGCATCCGTCTGGAAGGCGTGGAAAAGAGCACCAACGTGTCCTTCCGCGTCCGCCGCATCTGCGGCAAGAGCACCATCCTTGTCAAGAGCGGTGACACTGTGATCGCACGCTTTAAGCGCGACCGCCTTGCCCCCGGCGAGATGGAACACATTGCCCTGCCCAAAGTGCTGCTGGACAGAGCCCCCGTGGACGAAGTGACCATTGAGATCGAGGAGGCATGAGCGAGATGAAAGAAGTAATTTGCACCTGCTGCCCTCAGGGCTGCCATCTGCAGGTGGATGAAGCCAACGACTACAAGGTGACCGGCAACGGCTGCCCCAACGGCATCGCCTACGGCAAGGAAGAGCTGACCCACCCCACCCGCATCATCACCAGCACCGTGCGCGCCGAGGGCTGCCTGCACTCCCGCTGCCCGGTCAAGACCTCCAAGCCCGTGCCCAAGGGACAGATGGCCGAGGTAGTCGCTGCGCTGGACAGCGTGGTGCTGCACGCCCCCATCCATGTGGGCGATGTGGTGCTGACCGACGTCTGCGGCACCGGGGCTGACATTGTGACCTGCCGCGATATGGCATACGCACTCCCCTTTTTACACAAATAAGCAAAGCAGCCGCTGCATCTTACCGTGCAGCGGCTGCTTTGCGTGTGGGGAAATCCCCTATTTTCAAATGATTCTTTCCGCTGAATATAGCCGGAACGCAGTGCAGGCCATTCGTTTTCTCAACCTTTCAGCGGCATGATGCTCTCTGGGGCGGCACACAGATACTGGGGCGGCTCCGGGGCGGCGGCAGAAAGGCTGGTTTTGCCCACCTTCCACCACATCTGCGCCGCACCCTCCGGCGAGGTGCAGATGAGGTTCCAGTCAAAGGGGTTTTCACTGGTGGAAACCGCCTTTACCGGGATGGCGTTGGGCGCATCCGCAGCGCAGGGCGTAAAGTCGTGGGCGCGGATGCCCACGGCGGTGCAGCCCACCGGGACGGGCAGCGTCAGCCGCAAGGTGGTGCCCCAGCCGTCCAGCCGGACGGTGCGGCTGTCCAGCGGGGTGCAGGGCAGAATGTTTTTGCAGCCGGTCAGCCGTGCGGCGGCAACGCTCTGCGGGTCGGCAAAAACCTCTTTTGTTTTACCGGCACGCAGCACCTGCCCCTCGTTCAGCACGATCATTTCTTTGCAAAGGCGGTAGGCCTCGTCCCGGTTGTGGGTCACCAGCAGAGCGGTGCCCGCAAAGTTTGCCAGCAGGCTGCCTACCTCGCCCTCTACCTCTTCCCGCAGGTAGCTGTCCAGCGCGCTGAAGGGCTCGTCCAGCATCAGGATGCGGGGCTTGCCCACCAGAATGCGTGCCAGCGCGGCGCGCTGCTGCTGCCCGCCGGAAAGCTGGGCGGGATAGCGCTTGGCAAGCGTCTCCAGCCGCATGGCACGCAGCATCTCGGCGCAGGCGGCGCGGCGGGCGGCGGGGTCTTTTTCTGCCTTCAGGCCGCAGAGGATATTCTGTTCTACGGTCATATTGGGGAACAACGCATAGTTCTGGAACAGCAGTCCCACGCCCCGCTGCTGCGGCGGCAGGTCGATGTGCTGCGCACTGTCAAACAGCACCCGCCCGTCCAGCACGATGCGTCCGCGGTCCGGCTTTACGATGCCCGCGATGCACCGCAATGTCATGCTTTTACCGCAGCCGGAAGCGCCCAGCAAAGCGGTGGAGGTGTTGCCGGCGGTAAAGGCGGCGCGGAGGGTGAAGCCGTCCAGCTTTTTTTCAATGTTGACTTCAAGGCTCATTTCCGGGCACCCGCTTTCTGTTTTTTCTCCAGCAGGTTCACCGCCAGCAGCACCACAGCCGAGATGGCGATATCCACCAGCACCCACCGCATGGCACCAAGCTCATCGTTGGTGCGCCACAGCTGGTACACCGTGGTGGCAATGGTGGCGGTCTTGCCGGGGGTGTAGCCCGCGATCATGCTGGTAGCGCCGTATTCGCCCAGTGCCCGGGCAAAGGCCAGCACCGTGCCCGCCAGAATGCCCTGACGGCAGGCGGGCATCCGCACCCGCCAGAAGATCCATGTATCGGACTGTCCCAGCGTCTGCGCCGACCACGCCAGCGTTTCGTCAAAGCTTTCAAACGCGCCGCGCGCGGTGCGGTACATCAGCGGAAAAGCCACCACGATGGAGGCAAAGATGGCGCTGTACCAGTTCATGACCAGCTTTACCCCGAACTGCTGCATGAAAAAAATGCCCAGCGGCCGCTTTGCGCCGAAGAGCAGCAGCAGAAAGTAGCCAACCACCGTGGGCGGCAGCACCATAGGCAGGGTGAGCAGCACATCCAGCACACCCTTGACCACCCGGGGCAGCCGGGCAATATAATAGGCCGCAAAAATGCCAAGAAAGAACACCGCCGCGCAGCTGATTAAAGCAATGCGCAGGCTGTTCCACAACGGATACCAGTCCATGTCTGCTCCTTTATACGGCGCTGAAGCCCACGCCCTCGAACACGGTCATGGCCTTGTCGGTCTGTAAGTAAGCCAAAAACTCCTTGGCAGTCTCGGCGTTGGGGGCGGCTTTCAGCACGGCGGCAGGGTAGATGACCTGACCGCACATCTCCTTGGTGGCCTCGTCCACGGGGGTCAGACCGGCACTGTACGCATCGGTGCAGTAAACGACACCGGCATCCACGCTGCCCTCGGTGACCTGCGTGGTCACCTCCTTGACGTTGGAGCCGTAGGTGATCACGCCCGCAGCAGCCAGTGCAGCTTCGTCCAACTGGTAGTAGGTAAGGATCTTCTGGGTGTACTGCCCCACGGGCACATCGCTGTTGCCCATGCAGAACAGGATATCCTGCGCCTTCAGGTGCTCGGCCAGTGCGTCAAAGCTGTCAATGCCCTTGTCGCTGCCCTCCGGCACGCAGAGTACTACCTTGTTTTCCAGCAGATTCACACGGCTATCGGCATCCACAAAGTCAAGGCCGTCCTTGTTCACATCGGCAGAAGCGGTGATGTCCAGCTGGTTCATCTGCTTCTGACCGGCAGAGATGAACAGATCGCAATCCGCGCCCTCCTGGATCTGGGTCTTGAGGGTGCCGGAAGAGTCGAAGTTGAAACGGAAGGTCACCTCCGGGTGCTCTGCCGTGTAGCACTCACCGATAGCGTTCAACGTCTCGGTGAGAGAGGCGGCGGCAAACACGATCAGCTCCACGCTCTGGGCTGCTTCCGAGGAAGCGGCGGCAGAGGAAGCCACGGACGATGCTGCGCTGGAAGCGCCGCCGCAGGCGGTGAGGGCAGCGGCTGCACCAGCCATACCGGCAGCGGCCAGAAAGCTCCGGCGGGAAATGCGATGGTCGTTCATCTCTGTTTCTCCTTACTTCAAGTAAAAAATAGTATATTTCTACGCCTCGTAAATGAAAACAGGGCAGAGAAACCTTACTTGCGGGCGCACTCGCCGTCCAGACCCGCAGCAATGCGTACCCCGTGCTCCAAGCTGGGCAGGATGTACTCGAGGTTCTCTTGCACTGCCTTAGGGCTGCCCGGCAGGTTGACGATCAGGGTCTTGCCGCGCAGCACGCTGACGCCACGGCTCAGCATCCCGCGCGGGGTGATGCTCAGGCTGTGGTAGCGCATAGCTTCGGCAATGCCGGGGGCGTTGCGGTCGGCAACGGCGCAGGTGGCTTCCGGGGTGATGTCCCGGGGGGAGAAGCCGGTGCCGCCGGTGGTGAGCACAAGGTTCACCTGACGGCCGTCTGCCATGCGGATGAGCTGCGCTTTCAGCGCCTTGGCTTCGTCCGGCAGGATCATGGTCTCTTCCACCACATAGCCAGCGGCGGTGAGCATTTCTACGATCAGCGGGCCGCTTTTATCCTCCCGCTCTCCGCGGCTGCCTTTATCGGAAAGGGTGATGACGGCAGCGCGCAGGGGCGGGTTTTCCAGTGCGGGCAGCAAGGTCACCTCGTCCCCCACATGGATCTCGCCGCCGGTGAGCACCCGAGCAAACACGCCCTCGTGGGGCATGATGCACTCGCCGGTCTGCTGCTTGATGACGCAATCATTGTGGCACTCTTTGCCGATCTGGGTCATTTCCAGCACCACATCCCCGATGGCGAACCGGCTGGTCACCGGCAGATTGCGGAAATCGAAGCCCTCGATGACCAGATTTTCGCCGAAGGCACCGTAGTCCACCCAGATCTTCTTGCGGAAGGCCTCGATTTTTTCGGCGCTGAGCATACTGACCTGACGGTGCCAGTTGCCGCCGTGGGCGTCCTCCACGATGCCCCATTCCGGGGTCAAAACGGCGCTGGGTACCTCGGTTTTTACGGTGCCCCGCTTGGGGCTGGTGCAGATTGCCAGAAGCTTACCCATAGTTATTTATCCTCCAATGCGATACATCCCGCGGGTAGCGGGCATGGAACTATCGTTAAAATGGTGTTCCCGGGGCTTTGCCCAGATGGTCTCCCGGATAGCGGCCAGCAGCTGTGCGTCGTCTGCGCCGCTGCGCAGCAGTGCGCGCAGGTCGCACCCGGTCTCGCTGGCAAGGCAGGGGCGCAAAAAGCCCTGACTGGTCAGCCGCACCCGGTTGCAGGAAGCGCAAAACTTGCCGTGCACCGCTGCAATAAAGCCGATGCTGCCCTGCCAGCCCGGCACGGTGTAGTACACCGCCGGGCCGTCGCCCAAGGCGTGCTCCTGCGCAGCAGAAAGGGGCGCAAGTTCCGGCCAGCGCCGGGCAAACCGCGCCCGCAGCTCCGGGCCGGAGATGCAGGGCATGGCAGCGCCGTAGCCGATGGGCATCATCTCAATGAACCGCACCTGCATGGCGTTGTCCTTTGCCAGCGCGGCAAGCGCTTCCAGCTCACCCTCATTGACGCCCGCCTGCGGCACGCAGTTCAGCTTGACCGGCAGGTCGCTTTCCAGCGCCGCCTGCAAGCCCGCCTGCACGGCGGCAAAATCGTCCCGGGCGGTGATCTGCCGGAACACCTCCGGGCGCAGGGTGTCCAGACTGATGTTCACGCTGTCCAGCCCGGCGTCCAGCAATGCGGGCAGCTGCTCTGCCAGCAGCACCGCGTTGGTGGTCAGGGTGACCCGGCGGATGCCCGGGGTCGCTTTAAGCCCGGCCACCAGCTGCGCCACGTTCTTGCGCACCAGCGGCTCGCCGCCGGTCACCCGCACGGTGTCGATGCCGCACTGGGCAAACAGCGCAGCCAAGCGCAGAAATTCTTCGTAGGTCAGTACGGCTTCCCGCTCCAGCTTTTCCACACCGTCCGGCATACAGTAGCGGCAGCGCAGGTTGCACAGGTCGGTCACCGACAGGCGCAGATAATGGATCTCGCGCTGGTAACGATCAAACATAGCCGCCCTCCGCCCGGATATAGTGGCCGCTCTTGCCGCCGGTCTTTTCCACCAGATGGATCTCGCCCAGTTCCATGCCCTTGTCCACGGCCTTGCACATATCGTAGATGGTCAGCAGCGCGGTGGAAACGCCGGTCAGGGCTTCCATCTCCACGCCGGTCACACCACTGGTTTTTACGGTGCACAGGGCTTCTACCGCCTGCCGCTCAGGCAGCAGACGGAACTCGATGCCCGCCTTGGTCAGGGGCAGCGGATGGCACAGAGGGATCAGCTCGCTGGTGCGCTTGGTGGCCATGATGCCCGCAATGCGCGCCACGCCCAGCACATCGCCCTTTTTCACGGTGCCGCTCTGCACGGCGGCAAAGGCCTCGGCGTTCATGGTAATAATGCCGTGTGCAGTAGCTTCCCGGGCGGTGACGGGCTTTGCGCTCACATCCACCATCACGGCGTTGCCGGCGGCATCAAAATGTGTCAGATTATTTTCACTCATATTATTTTTTCACCTTAGTAAAGCTCCCCCTTCGGGGGAGCTGGCAAAGCAGAAAGGCTTTGACTGAGAGGGTTTCAGCAGTGCCCAAAGCCGCAGTTCGGCCAGTGGCACACTTCGCAGTTCAGGCACAGGCCGCCCTCGCCCAAGCGGGCGATATCCTCAGCGGTGATGGGGTCATCGGCCAGCAGGCGGGGCAGCAGCAGGTCAAAGATGGTGCGCTTGGCGTACATCACGCAGCCGGGCAGGCCGCACACCGGCACACCGTCCAGATAGCTGACAAGGAACATGGCTCCCGGCAGCACCGGGGCGCCGTAGGTGATGATATCCGCCCCGGTGTTCTTGATGGCCAGCGGGGTGCGGTCGTCGGGGTCCACGCTCATGCCGCCGGTGGTAAAGATCAGCTCGCACCCTGCGGCCTTGGCCTCCAAAATGGCGGCAGTGATCCCGGCGGGGTCGTCATCGCAGACCTTGTGGAAAACCATCTCGCAGCCGTAAACCGCCAGCTTGCTTTGCAGGATGGGGGTAAATTTATCTTCGATGCGTCCCTTGAACACCTCGCTGCCGGTGGTGATGATGCCCACCTTCTTGGCCTGCATGGGCAACACGTTCAGGATAGGCTCTGCCCCGGCAGCGGCCTGCATGGCGTCCATCTTCTCCTGCTCGATGACCAGCGGGATGATGCGGGTACCGGCCAGCTTCTGGCCTTTTTTCACCGGCAGGTCGCCGTGGATGGTGGCGATCATCATCTGCGGGGTGCTGTTCACAGCCATCAGCGCCTTGCGGTTGATCTTCAACAGGCCGTCGCAGTCCGCGATCAGCTCGATCTTGCCCTCTTTCGGCGCAGTGCCGTGGATATTTTTGCCCGCAGCGGCCTTGTACAGCAGGGCGGCTGCTTCGTCCTCGTGGAGGATGCCGGGGTGCTTTTCCCAGACGTAGAGGTTTTCCTTGCCGATGGAAAGCAACACAGGGATGTCCTCGGGCTGGATGACGTGCCCCTTGCGGAAGCGGGCATCCTTGTACTCGCCCGGGATGATCTGGGTGATATCATGGCAGAGCACCTGCCCTGCAGCGTCAACAGTACGGATCAGTTTCATGATGGCATTCTCCTTACAGCGCGGGCATCTGGGCTTCGATCCAGTCTGCCAGTGCCGGAATATCGTTCAGGTCAAAATCTGCGCCGGGGATATCCCCCACCACCGCCAGCGGCTGGAAGGAGACGGGCGCATCCGAGATGGCGCTGCGCACCACCTCGATCTTCGGCCAGCCGCTGGATTTGAACCCCTCCAGCAGCACAAGGTCGTAGCCGTGACGCTCGAACAGGGCAAGCAGATCCTGCTCGGTCAGGCGGAATTCCTCGGTCAGCAGATAGCGCGTGCCGGAGTAGACCGCCACGCCCTCAGCACCGGCTTCCCGCAGACGGTAGCTGTCGGTGCCGGGCACATCCGGGGTAAAATCGTGGCCGTCGTGCTTGATGACGCCTACCTTCAGCCCACGGCTGCGCAGCACGGGCAGCAGCTTTTCCAGCAGGGTGGTCTTACCGCTGTTGTGCACCCCGCTGACCGCCAGCACCGCCGGGCGTTTGAGCGCCTGCGTTTCGGCCAGCGCCTGTTTTTGTTCACTGTACAAAGCAAAGCACCTCCACTTCCATACCGGGTTCTACCGGCCCGCTGCCGGCGGGGATCTCCACCAGACAGTTACAGCCCATCATGGCAGACAGCGCACCGGAGGAGTGTGCCTCGGTGTTGCCCGCGCCGGGCAGGGTCACCTTGCCGCCGCAGGCAGTCGCCCGCAGGTAGCGGTTGCCCTTGCTGGGTTTGGAAAAGCCATTGGTCAGGGTGCAGACGGTGCGGGCGGGGATGCAGCTCTCCTCCCGGCGTCCGGCGGCGCGCAGCAGCGCGGGGATAGCGTACTGCTCCAGCGTGGCAGCGGCGGCAAAGGGGTTTCCGGACAGGCAGAACACCAGCTTGCCGCCCAGCGTTGCCGCCAGCATGGGGCTGCCGGGCTTCTGGGCTACGCCCTCCACCACCAGCTGTGCGCCCAGCTTTTCCAGCACAAGGGGCAGATAATCCTTCTGCCCTACGGAGACGCCGCCGCTGGTGATGACGGCATCGCAGCGGGTCAGCAACTCCTGCATTTTACCGGTGATGACCTCCGGGTCGTCGGAGCACTGCTGCCGTTCCACGGCAAAGCCCAGCTGACGCAGCCGGGCGGCGTTCTGGATGCCGTTGGCATCGTAAATTTTACCGGGTGCCCACGGTGCGCCGGGTTCCAGCAGCTCGCTGCCGGTGGAAAGGATGCCCACAGTCAGCGGGCGGCAGACGGCTACTTCGGCGTAGCCCTGCCCGGCCAGCACACCCAGATGGGCGGGGGTGAGCACCGTCCCGGCGGGCGCAATGACCGCACCGGCGGCTACATCTTCCCCCCGGAACACGACGTTTTGCAGCGGCTTTACGGCAGCGTACAGCTGCACGGTCTCTTCGCCGCTGTCGGTCAGCTCCTGCATCAGGATGCAGTCCGCGCCCTCTGGCAGGGGAGCTCCGGTCATGATGCGGGCAGCGCACCCTGCGGGCAGCGCCGCAGCCGGGGCATCGCCCGCGTAAAGCTTCATCACCACCGGCAGGGTGACCGGGGTCTCCCGGCTTGCACCGGCAGTATCCGCGCTGTGCAGGGCGTAGCCGTCCAGCGGGCTGCGGTCAAAAGGGGGCTGGTCCATCCGGGCGCAGAGGTCGGCGGCAGCAATGCGCCCGCAGGCGGCTTCCAGCGGGATGGTCTCCGGGGACGGAGAAGGCAGAAGTGCTGCCGCGTCCAGCACGCTGCGCAGCGCCTTGACGGGGGAGCAGAAAGGCTGGTTCATTGTAACTTCCTCCATAGACCCGCCGCTCTCCCCTTCTGCTATGGCTCAGACAGGGACACCGGCCGGGGTATTCTTTTTTCAAAAAGGCAGGTGAAAAAGAAGCGGAGACGTCTTGACCGGAAAATCAAAACGCCTCCGCAGAATATCCCCACAAAACCGGCTGCGGCAGTTTGCAGTCTGCTACGCCGGTGGCAGCCTTTGGCTATGCGCCGCCCTTGCAGCGGCAGCACACAGCCAAAAAGCACCTGTGAAGATGGGAGGAGTTCTTTTTTTCAAATTGCAGCGTTTCTTCTGCGGGAAGGCGGTGGGGTTTCCCCCGCCACCCTTGAATGCCCGCCCTTGCGGGTGCAGCATTGCGGCGCGGTGTCCTGCTCTTTGTGAGAGTTTAGACACCTTTGCTCAAAGAAGCTCTTATACCCTGATTCAATTGTAGGTTGGTTTAATCGCAGAAATCGTCCACGTCGCTGATAGCCTTGGCGTAGCGGCGGGTGAGGTGCTTGGTGGAAAAGAGGAACCGCTCGTTCTGGTTGTTGGTCAGCTCCTCGATATCGGCATAGGCGGGGTTCTCCTGCATGGCCTTCCAAGTCTGCTCGATGACCTCCGGCGCAAGGCCGTAGGGAGAGCGCTGGAAGTACTTGAGCGGGGTGGCGCTGGGGTAGATGCGGGCGTTGAACCGCACCATCTCGGCGAACATCACACACAGATCCTTGTCCTCGATGAGCTGCGCGATCATGGCGTAGTTATCGCTCATGTTGGCGTTGGAATAGTAGTAGGTGTCCTTTGCACCCGCGCGGGTGACGATATCGGTGCACTGGGGGTCTGCGGGCATCTGCGCCAGCAGCTCGTCGGCGTTTTCCACTTCCTCCAGCAGCAAAGCGTGGGGGGTAATCAGCGCAGCCGCAGAGCGGGCACGGATGTAACCGGCCAGCTCCTGTGCAGGGGTCAGCTCCGGCAGCTCCGGGGCGGTCTTGGTGGGCTGATCTGCAAAGGGATCGTTTTCTGCCTCCGGTTCACCGGCCAGAAAATCCAGCAGTTCCGGCTTCGCAGCATCGGGCTGCGCGGCTTCGGCGGCTTCGGGTGCGGCCTCGGCGGCCTGCTTTGCGGCAAGCTCGGCGGTCTCCCGCTCCACTGCGGCGATCACGTCCTCGCCAGTCTTGGCGGCGCTGCCGTCAAAGGTGCTGCCGGTCTCCTTCAGGCGGCGGGCAGTCTCGCTTGCGGCGTCGATGTCGAACACCTCTGCCTTGGGCTTTTTCTTGGCGGCCAGTTCTGCCTTTTGCAGTTCCAGAACGGCCTGCTCCGGGTCTACGCTGCCATCCACCGTGGTGGTGTAGCCGGGTTTACGTCTGCCAAACAACATGACGGTCTTTCCTCTTTCTATGGGATTTATTCAGCTGCTGCGGTGTTCTGGGCGTAGATGCCGCGCTTTTCCAGATCGTCGGCCATGTCAGCCAGATCATACTTCTCCAGCGTCTCGCGGGTGGGCACACCGGTGGTGCGGTCCCAGCCAAAGATGTCGTAGAACAGATCCTTAGCCTTCTCCATGTCGGCGCGGTCCAGCTTGGTGGTGCCTTCCTCAAATGCCTTGAAGTCGGGATCCTTATCGAACACCCAATCGCAGATGGCATCGTGCTCCTGACGCAGGTTTGCGCTGCCGCAGTTCTGCTGGAAGCTGATGGCGGTCATCGCGCGCAGCATCTGGGTGATGCGGGCGCCGTCCTCCTGCAGACCGGCCTGGGTATAGGTCTCGCCGGTAACAGCAGTCATAAAGTCTGCCTGCAGATCCAGGTCGCCGTGGTACTCACGCTCCTTGGAGGGAGACTGGGTCATGGGCCACATCCAGTTGCACAGGGTAGCGGAGTCGTGGAAGTTCTTATCGTTGACGCAGTATGCAGCCAGCTTTGCCTTGTTCTCGTTGATGGGGGTGTAGGCCTTGGCCTTATCGTAGCAGCCCTCGCCGAAGAAGTCCTCCATGACCTTCTTGGTCACCTCATAGGGAGCACCGGAACCGGTCTCGCAGACGATTTCGTGGATCATGCAGTCGCGGTTATAGACGAGGTTGTACAGCATACCAACCTGCCATGCCTCAGCAGGGCCGTGGTGGTTGGGGAAGCCGTTGTAGATCAGGTTGGAGTTGGTAGCGCCGTCGTCGCGGTCCAGCCAGCTCTTGGGCAGGCCGAACTTTTCCATCATAGCCAGCGTGCCCTTGGCGATGACGGACAGGTCGCCCTCGCCGTAAGCCATGCGGCGGATCAGCTCGACCTCCCAGCGGGGATCGCCGGCCTTCTCCCACTCCCAAGGCAGAGAGTCGTACTCAGCCTCGCTGATGTACTTGGTGGCTTCCTCACGCGGCATCCGCAGGATCCACAGCAGGTCGCGGTTCAGGTTGCCGTAGTTGTCCCACAGACCCATATCGTCCACTGCATGAGACCATGCCAGATTGATGACCATGGTGCCATCGCCCTCGTACTTGAAGTCGTGCACGCCATCCGGGTAGACGCGGGTGCCGTACAGCACGGGCATACAGGTGTTGGAGTTGTGGGTGGGCAGGTCGTAATCGGCCAGCGGGTCCACATCATACTCGGTGTAGCAGCGGATGGGGCAGGAGGAGCAGCCGCCGTTCTTCACGGTGTACTCCGCAGCCGGTGCGCCGAAGTCAAAGTAGCCCTTGAAGCAGCGCAGAGCCACCTTGTTGATATCGTTGTAGGGCTGCTCGCCGGTATCCACGGGGCCGCCGGGAGCCTTCTTCCACATACGACCGGGAGCGCCGGACCAGCGGTTCTTGCCGGAGGTGGCGCTGTACTCTGCCCAGCTCTGGGGCTGTGCGGGCACGTTGTGGTTGTTGTTGCCGCCGATCAGGTTGCCCATCATGTAGTTGGACAGTTCCAGCACCTTCTTGGGGTCAGCCACCTTGACGCTGCCGGTGCCGCGGATGGCCAGGCCCTTCAGCTTCTTGTTGCCCATGGCAGCGCCCAGACCGGCGCCGCCGGAGTTGCCGAAGCTGGTGTTCAGGGTGGAGTAGTCCACCAGATTCTCACCGGCAGGGCCGATGGAAGCGGTCTCGAACTCGCGGCCGTTCTGCTCTACCATCCACTTATTGGCAGCAAAGGTGCCCTTGCCCCAAATCTCGCTTGCGTCCTCCAGAGAGACATTGCCGTCCTCGATGCGCAGGTAGACGGGCTTTTCGGAGATGCCGCTGATCACGATGCCATCGTAACCGGCATACTTCAGCATGGAGCCGATGTGGCCGCCCATGTGTGCATCGATAATGGAGTGGCCCTTGGACCAGGTAGAGCGGAAGGTCACGTTCATACGGCCGGAGCAGGGCACGCCTGCGCCGGTCAGGGGGCCGACACCAAAGATGACCAGAGCCTTCTCGTCATAGGGGTCCAGCTCCATGGGAGCTTCCTCATACATAATGCGGTAGGCCATGCCCATACCGCCGATATACTTATGGTACTTTTCGTCATCCTGCGTGGTGATCTCGCCGGTGGTCAGGTTGACGCGCAGGATCTTGCCTGCCCAGCCATAACTTTCAGCCATTGTAGTTCCTCCTTACAGATCCAAGTATGCAGCCTGTGCTGCGCTGGTAACGGCATCCCAATCCACGATGGACAATGCGCCGGACGGGCAGCCTGCCACGCAGGCACCGCAGGCGATGCACTTGGAGGACTTGCCGGTCTCGGGGTTGACGGTGGGCATATGCCACGGGCAGGCATCATGGCAGGCACCGCAGCCGATGCACTTGTCGGTATCCACTACGCGGATGCCGCGGTCGTCGGTGGTGATAGCCTTCTGCGGGCAGGCGTTGCCGCAGGCGGGGTCCTCGCACTGGCGGCAGGTATCCGGGAAGTAGACAAAGCAGTTATCGGTGCCGGACAGCAGGCCGTTGCCTGCGCCGTCCAGATTCAGACGGCGCTGGATCTTGACGCGGCTGATGTAAGAGGAGCACACGCCATCGTTGGTCAGGGTGCAGTTGATCTCGCAGCGCTGGCAGCCGGTGCACAGGTCTGCGTTGACCACCAACAGGCCCTGCGGCAGTGCCCAAGTGGCCACTGCGCCGGAATCCACCTGCTGCTGAGAGCAGCCGAACAGGGACAGCATGGAAGCGGACAGGGTGAGCCCTGCAAGGCTCTTGCCCGAGATCTTCATGAATTGACGGCGGGTCATGTCAGCCGTCAGGAAATCAGTTTTTGCCATAGGTTCCATTCCTCCGTTGAGGTCACTCTGCGCAGAGTACCCCGGTCACATAGAAATACGAGTTGTTGACGATGGTCGTCACAGCCGAAGAGGTGATGGTCGCGCCGGAAAGGGCGTCCACCTCGGTGAGGTCTGCGCTGACGGCACCGGACGCATTGCCGGCGGTGGTCAGGCTGGCCTGCTCCAGACGCGCCTTAGACTGCTCTTCTGCCGAGAGATCCGCAAAGGGGATCGCCATCGGCTCGCCGTCCAGTGCACTCTTGCTGAGCATGGCTGCGTACAGCTTGCGCCGTGCCACGGCCTCTGCGCTGGAATCCAGCGGCGGAGCCAGCTCATCGCCCAGTGCCTCGCCCTTCAACGCCGAGAAGGTAAGCCCCGCAGCATACATCTTGCGGGTAGCCTCGGCCTCGGGAGAGGTATCGAAGGTGCGCCACTGTGCGGGGTCAAAATCCCCGGCAGCAGCGGGCTGCTCCTCCGCTGCACCGGCAGCGGCATAGGCGGCACCGGTAACGGGGTCCGTTACGGTGTAGCTTTTGCCCGCCAGCGTGAAGGGAGCTGCGCCCTGATACTGGGACGTGAACTCCGGGTTGACGCACTGGCCGCCAAGGCTTTCCGTTTCGTCCTGAGAGAGAATCTCTACTGCGGAAACATTGCCCTCGGCGTCAATGGTCACGGCAGCCTGCACATCGCTCTGGAAGCCCTTCTGAGAGCCCTCCACGCGGTAGCTGCCATCGTCGAGCTGGTACACTGCGCTGATGCCGTAGGCGGCTGCATCCGCCTCCGACACCGGCAGCAGGGTACCGGCAACCGTGGTGCGTGCGCTTTGCAAGGTGGTCAGACCGACCGCCAAGGCGATGGTCGCAACGCCCATGGCTGCATAGCCCGGCAGCCGCTTGCGCCACAGCGGTACGGGCGCAAACGGGTTGGTTGCCTGCTTCATGTTATCACCTGCCTGTTTTTTATTTTGCCGGGTAACCCCGGACAACAATTGAGGCCGCTCTGGCTGCTGCAACAGCGGAGCGGTCTCTTCGATAATATATTAACATGCGTGCGCGGAGTATGTCAACAGAAACAGACAGGCTTTTCCGTTTTGTAACTATTGTTTTTGTAATATTTGCTTAAACTTTAGGGATTTTGCGTCCGCACACCAGCTGCAGGCCGTATTCCGCAGCAAGTTCTGCGGATTGCACGGTGGGCATGCTTTTGCTTACCAGCACCGGCACCCCGGCGCGGATGGCCTTGCGCACCATATCCAGCGGCACCCGGCCGCTGGTGTACAGCACACATTCTGCCAGCGGCAGCCCTGCCAGCACCGCGCAGCCCACCGCCTTATCCAGCGCGTTGTGCCGCCCCAGATCCTCACAGGCAAAAACAATTTCCCCTTTGTGCAGCACAAAGCAGCTGTGCACCGCCCGGGTGGCGCGGTACAGCGGCAGCCCGGCGTGCATGGCGGCGGTCAGGCGCTCCACCCATTCCGACTGCAAGGCCAGCCCCGGCACAGGGCGCAGGGGCTGCAGTTCCACCGGGCTGCCCAGCGCGATATTATCGGTGCAGCAGCTGGCCACCTCCTGCGCGGCGGCGCGGCGGGTAGGCAGCGGGTGGCGCAGATATACCTGCACCTTTGCGCCCTCGGCACAGACGGCGATCTGCTCCACCTCGTCCGCAGACGCGATCCATCCTTCGGTGAGCAGCCGCCCCAAGGCCAGCTGCGGCAGCAGCGCCGGGGTGCATACCACCCGGAAGGCAGGCTGCTCGTTCACATAGATAGCGGCGGCGTGCTCTGCCGGTACGGTGGCTTCGGTGCCGTCCGGCAAACGCAGGCTGGCATAGGCCGTCTGCGCGCCAAAGCGGTCGGTGATCTGCAAAGAGGGTGTACTGCGTTTTTCCATAAAGTTTCCTTGTATTATAAATGCACTATTGTGTGTCAGACGGACAGTATCAACATACCGGTTCTGTGGCAAAAAGTCAAGAGTCCTCTTGCCGTAAAACGCAATGCCGGACAGCCCGCAGACTGTCCGGCATTGCGATCAAAACGTCAGGTTTAAAGGCCGTTCCTCTCAGACCATGTTCTCAGAACACGGCCGGGACGATCCGCTGGGCATCCACATCCACGATGCCGTAGGTGTTCAGCCGCAGCTTCGGGATGACCGGCAGGCTTACAAAAGCAAGGGTCATAAAAGCGTCGATGTCCTCCGAGATGCCGTGGGCTTTCAGTGCCGCCTTGAGCGCCTGCAGCTTTTCCTCCACGGATTCGGCGCTCTCGGTGCTCATAAGCCCTGCCACCGGCAGCGGCAGCTCCCCTACCACCTGTCCGTTCAGTGCAAAGGCAAGGCCGCCCTTATTTTTGCGCACCGTGTTGCCCGCCAGCACCATGTCGGCATCGTTGGTGCCCGCCACGATGAGGTTGTGGGAGTCGTGGGCGATGCTGGAAGCCACCGCGCCGCATTGCAGGCCGTAGTTACCCAAAAAGCCCAAGCCCACATGGCCGGAGCGGTGATGCCGCTCGAACACCGCCAGTTTGACGATTTTCTGCGCCACATCCACGCCGGGCGCTGTGCCCGGATGCTGGCAGAACGGAACGATTTTTTCCGTGGTCAGCAGGGCGTGCGGGGTCAGGCAGATCACGCGCTGCCGGGTGCCGGTCTGCTTCAGCTGCAATTGCTCCGGGGTGATCTCATCCATGTTGAAGGAATCGAACACCCTCGCAAAGCGTGCCTTGTCCACAGTAAGGGCGGCGGGGTGCAGCATTCTGCCCTGCTGCGCCACCAGTTTGCCCTTTTTGTACACCTGCTCCACCGTGAACTTTTCCAGATCCGACAGCACGATCAAATCGGCGGTATAGCCCGGGGCTACCGCGCCGCTGTGCGCAAGACCGAAGTACTGGCACGGGACAAGGGTGCCCATCCGCACCGCCACCACCGGGTCTACCCCGGCAGCAATGGCTTTGCGGATGATATAGTCGATGTGCCCGCCCTGCAACAGGTCTCCGGGATGCTTGTCATCGGTCACCAGCATACAGCGGCTGCAATAGGGCTCCCGGAACAGAGGCAGCAGGCTGTCCATGTTCTGGGCTGCGGTACCCTCCCGCACCATGATGTATTGTCCGCGCCGCAGCTTTTCCATGGCTTCATGGATGTCCGAGCACTCATGGTCGGACTGCACCCCGGCGGCGATATAAGCGTTCAGTTCCTCCCCGCTGAGGAAGGGGGCGTGCCCGTCGATGCGTTTACCCGCAGCGGTGCAGTCGCATATCTTCTGCAGGATCTTTTCGTCCGCGCGCACTGTGCCGTAGGAGTTCATCAGCTCAGCCAGTCCCAGTACCCGGGGCTGCTGATAGTAGGGGCGCAGCTGCTCCGCTTCCAGCACCGCGCCGGACTCGTCCAGCCCGGTGGCAGGCACGCAGGAGGGCAGCATAAAGTAGACCGAAAGCGCCAGATCTTTTGTGGTCTCCAGCATAAAGTCCAGCCCCGCCGTACCGGCTACATTGGAGATCTCGTGCGGGTCGGTGACCACCGCCGTGGTGCCGTGGGGCAGCACTGCCTGTTCAAAGGCCGGGCCGCAGAGCATGGAGCTTTCAATGTGGATGTGCCCATCCACAAGCCCCGGGCAGACATACCTGCCCTGCAAGTCCAGCTCAGTCTCGCCGGCATAGTGTCCCACGCCAAGGATGACCCCCTGACGGATGGCTACATCGGCCTGCTCGATCTCGTTTGTGAACACGTTGATGACCCGGGCGTTTTTCAGCACAAGCTCTGCCCGCACGTCACCCTTTGCTGTCAGGATCTGCTGCTTCAAGGTTTCCATTTTCATAAGAACCCCCTTATCCTGTTAAAAAGCCTGCGTTCTGCTGCTTGAAAGAACTGTTTTCTTTACTTTACATGGCGATCCAGCCAAAGGCGTTTGCCACCGAACTTGCCAGAATAATGGCTGCAAAAATGGGGCACAGCCAGCGGATCATAAAATTGAACACAGGCTTGCGGCGGAAGCGCTGACCGTCCTGCTCCACCTCCTGCGCGATCTGCTCCACGCCGATGACGCGGGACACCAGCAGGCAGGTGGCAATGGCTGCAATGGGCATCATGACCGAGTTGGTCAAAAAGTCGAAGAAGTCCAAAAACTGCATCCCGAACACCGTCACCCCGGCCAGCGGGCCGTAGCCCAGTGCCGACAGGCTGCCCAGTGCCACCATGATGGCGCCGATGAGCACAGTGGAGCGGGTGCGGTCCCAGCCCAGCTCGTCCTCAAAGGTGGAGACAGCGCTCTCGGTCAGGGCGATGGAGCTGGTAATGGCTGCAAACAGCACCAGCACAAAGAACAGCACACCCACAGCGGTGCCCAGACCCATGCTGGCAAACACCTTGGGGATGGTGATGAACATCAGCGCAGGACCGGCCTGCAGGGTGTCCGGGTCGCCGCCGGAGAAGGCGAACACCGCCGGGATGATCATCAGACCCGCCATGATGGCAATGGCGGTATCAAACACCTCCACGTTCTCGGTGGACTCCTCGATAGAGACGTCCTTCTTCATATAGGAGCCGAAGGTGACCAGAATGCCCATGGCAATGGACAGAGAATAGAACATCTGCCCCATGGCGGTGACCACGGTCATCCAAGAGAAGTTTTTGGGGTTGGGCACCAGAAAATACTTCACACCCGCCAGTGCACCGGGACGGGTGACAGAGTAGCCCGCAATGACCAGCGACAGCACCACCAGCACCGGCATCATCACCTTGGAGACGCGCTCTACGCCGTTGCGCACACCGGCAAAGATAATGCCCAGCGTGAACAGGCTGAACAGCAAAAAGGCTAGTTCTGCCTGCAAGCCGTTGGTGATAAAGCCGGAGAAGTAGCCGTCTGCTGCCAGATTACTGCCGCGGCCGCACAGATACTCGGCCAGATAGTGGATGACCCAGCCGCCGATGACCGAATAATACGGCACGATCAAAATGGGGATGATGGCGTTGATCCAGCCGCCGAACCGGATTCCCTTGCCCTTACCGAAGTGGGCGTAGGCGCTGACCGGGCTTTTGTGGGTCATACGGCCCAGCGCGGTCTCGGCCACGATCATGGTATAGCCAAAGGTGACTGCCAGCAGAATGTATACCAGCAGAAAAATGCCGCCGCCGTATTTGGCTGCCAGATACGGGAAGCGCCAGATGTTGCCCAGACCCACTGAAGCGCCTGCGGCAGACAGCACGAACCCGATCTTACCGGAGAATGCGCTGCGCTTGTGTTGTTGTTCCATGTTGTTGTTCCTCTTTTCCTATCTGCTATAAAAATTAAGCAAAACAAGTGTACCACAACTGCGTACAACTGGCAAGCAATAACACCCCGGTCAGCGCCTTCAGGCGCTGACCGGGGTGTTTACCAGTTTCTTTTTTATTTTTACAGCTTATGGTACTTGCGATCCTCTTCCTCGTAGACGGGGTCGCAGGTCAGGTACATGCCCAGACGGTTCAGGGTGCTGCTGTCCACGCTGGAAAGCAGCACGGTGGAGTGCACATCGCAGCCCTTGAGGTTGGGCAGCTGGTGCATGGCTGCTGCGGCAAGCTCGCTGGAAGCGGCAGAGCTGGACAGGGCGATCAGGATCTCGTCGGTATGCAGACGGGGGTTCTTGCCACCCAGATAGTTGGTCTTGAGGGTCTGGATAGGCTCGATGGCGGCGGCGCTGACCAGATCCGTCTCCTGCGGGATGCCCGCCAGATACTTGAGCGCATTGATCAGGGCGCTTGCGGTAGCACCCAGCAGCGGGCCGGTCTTGCCGGTGATGACAGTGCCGTCGCTCAGTTCAATGGCAGCAGCCGGTGCGCCGCCGGTGGCCTCGCTGCGGGCGTGTGCCTGCTTTTCCACTTCCCGGGCCCCCATGGTCAGCCCGGCCTGATTCATCAGCAGCTCCAGCTTGTAGCGCTCGCTCTCCTTGGCGGTGCCGGTGATCTTCTGCTCGCACAGGCACTTGTAGTACCGGCGCACGATCTCCTTGCGGGAGGCCTCGCAGCAGACTGCGTCGTCCACGATGCAGTTGCCGGCCATGTTCACACCCATGTCCGTGGGGGACTTATAGGGGCTCTGGCCTGCAATCAACTCGAACATCGCATTCACCACCGGGAAGATCTCGATGTCGCGGTTGTAGTTCACGGTGGTCACGCCGTAGGCTTCCAGATGGAAGGGGTCGATCATGTTCACATCGTTCAGGTCGGCGGTGGCGGCCTCGTAGGCCAGATTGACCGGGTGCTTCAGGGGAATGTTCCAGATGGGGAAGGTCTCGAACTTGGCGTAACCAGCCTTGACGCCCCGCTTATATTCATGGTACAGCTGGGACAGGCAGACGGCCATTTTTCCGCTGCCGGGGCCGGGCGCAGTGATGACCACCAGCGGGCGCTCGGTCTCAATGTACTCGTTGCGGCCGTAGCCCTCGTCGCTGACAATGCGGGCCACATCGTTGGGGTAGCCGGGGATCTTGTAGTGGCGGAAGGTGCGGATGCCCAGACTGCTCAGCCGCTTTTCAAAGGCTTCCACCTCGGCGGCGGCGGTGTACTTGGTCACGCACACACTGCCCACATACAGCCCCATCTCCTGAAAAGCGTCGATGAGGCGCAGCACGTCCAGATCGTAGGTGATGCCGTAGTCGCCGCGCACCTTGCTGCTGATGATGTCCTCGGCGCTGATGACGATGACGATCTCAGCCTGCTCCTTGAGCTGCAAAAGCATCTGCAGCTTGGAGTCCGGCTGAAAGCCGGGCAGCACGCGGGAAGCGTGGTAATCGTCGAACAGCTTGCCGCCGAATTCCAGATACAGCTTATTGTCAAACTTCTTGATGCGCTCGCGGATATGCTCAGACTGCATCGCAAGATATTTGTCGTTGTCAAATCCTATTTTCATCGTTCGTTTCCTCTCTGGTGGCCCGGCACACCATACCCGGGCTTTAAAATCACGAATATAAGTATACCACAGCCCGGGGTGGGGTGCAATGCAAAACAAAGCGCTGAACGCAATTCCGGCAGGATAGGCCGTTTTGGGCGGTATATTGTCCTGTTTTTTGTGAAAATGGTGCCTGCGCAAAACGCAAAAGGGACCGCCGCAGTGTGCGGCAGTCCCCTTTGCTCTTATGAAGAACTATCCGTATGGAGAAGAGAATGGCTTGTTATTTTGCCTCGGCGGGCTGGGTCTTTTTGACAAGGCTCAGGATCACTGCACCCAGCACACTGCCCACAGCCAGCGCCACGCAGTACAGCGCAGCGTGATCCACCACCGGGAATACGAAGATGCCGCCGTGGGGTGCACGCAGTGCACAGCCGAAGGTCATGGAGAGCGCACCGGCGACTGCAGAGCCGACAACGCAGCTGGGCAGGACGCGCAGCGGGTCGGCTGCTGCATAAGGAATAGCGCCCTCGGACACGAAGCACAGACCCATGACGTAGTTCACAATGCCGTTGCGGCGCTCGTCCAACGTCCACTTGCGGGGGCAGAAGGTGGTGGACAGGGCAATAGCGATGGGAGGAACCATGCCGCCCACCATGACGGCGGCCATCACCTCGTAGTTACCGGAGGCAAGAGCTGCGGTGCCAAAGACGTAGGCTGCCTTGTTGACCGGGCCGCCCATATCCACGCTCATCATACCGGCCACGATGGCGCCCAGCAGCACCTTGGAGCTGCCGCCCAGTGCGTTCAGCCAGTCGGTCATGGCGGTGTTGATCATGCCCATTACCGGGTTCACGGCGCACATCATCGCACCTACGATAAGAATGCCGCCCAGCGGGTAGATGAGCATGGGGCGGATACCGTTCAGGCTGGCGGGCAGCTTTTCGGTGATCTTTTTGAGGAACTGCACGATGTAGCCCGCTGCAAAACCGGCCAGCAGCGCTGCAAGGAAGCCGCCGGAGATGCCGGTGGTGCTGCCTGCGGCAAGGTCGGTGAAGTTTGTGCCGTTCATAGCCAGCACGCCGCCGGCAAAGCCTACGGCCAAGCCCGGGCGGTCGGCGATGGACATGGCGATGAAGCCTGCCAGAATGGGCAGCATATAGCCGAAGGCTGCGCCGCCCACCGTCTTGAAGAAGGCGGCAACGGGGGTGTTCATGCCGAAGTTTGCGGGGTTGATGCTGTAATCATCCAACAGGAAGGCCAGCGCGATCATGATGCCGCCGCCTACCACGAAGGGCAGCATATGGGAAACGCCGTTCATCAGGTTCTTGTACAGGCTGCGGCCAAAGCTGTCCTTACCGGCGGTGTCGTCCTCGGCTGCTGCGCCGCCCTCGGCGTGGAACACGGGCACCTCACCGTGGGCGATTTTCTTAATGAGTTCCTCCGGCTTGTGGATGCCGTCATCCACGCGGGTGAACAGCACCGGCTTGCCGTCGAAGCGGGCAGTATCCACCTTTTTCTCCGCTGCTACGATAATACCGTCACAGGCGGAGATCTCGGCGCGGGTCAGGATGTTCTTTGCGCCGTCCGAACCATTGGTCTCCACCTTGGTGGGCAGGCCCAGCTTGTCTCCAGCCTTGGTCAGTGCTTCTGCCGCCATGTAGGTATGGGCAATGCCGTTGACGCAGGCAGTCACGGCCAGAATGCGGTAGCCGTCCTGCGGGATGGCCTGCTGGGTAAAGCTTTCTGTACCGAACTGCGCTTCCTCCTGCGCGTCGATGTACTCCAAGAACTCCTTGGGGCTCTCTGCAGCTTTAAGCTTTTCCACAAAGTCCTCGTTCATCAGCATCTGCATCATGCGGGCCAGCATATCCACGTGCAGGCTGCCGTTTTCCGGGGCGGCAATGGCAAACAGCAGGTCGGTGGTGCCGTCATCCTCGGCGTTGTACTGCACCGGGGTGGTCAGCCGCAGGGCGGCCAGACTGGGACGGGTGACCACATTGGTCTTGGCGTGGGGCACGGTGATACCGTTGTCCACATAGGTAGAGCCCTCGGCCTCGCGGGCATAGAGCGCCTTTTTGTAGGCCTCCTTATCGGTGATGTTGCCGTGGGTAGCCTGCAGTTCCACCAGACGGCTCAGGATCTGCTCCTGCGTCTGCAGCGCTTCGTCCAGCGCAATGGACTGTGCGGTAAATAACTCGGTAATGCGCATAAAACTTCCTCCTTTTTTCCTTTTGTCCTATCAAAGCTGCGCCAGCAGCTCGTCGATTTTTTCCTTTGTGGCAAGCCCAAGGCTGAACGCCGTTGCGCTGCCGCAGGCCGTGCCCAGACGCAGCGCCTGCGCGTAGCTGCGGCTTTGCAGATACCCGGCCACAAAACCGGCCACCATGCTGTCGCCTGCGCCCACGCTGTTGACCACCTTGCCCTTGGGGCAGCCGATGCGGTGCACCTGTCCCTGCTCGTCCAGCAGCAGCGCACCGTCCCCGGCCATGCTTACCAGCACATTGCGCGCGCCCTTTTCCTGCAAAGTGCGGGCAGCTGCCACGATCTCGGCGTCAGTGGTCAGTACCTTGCCCACGATCTCGCCCAGCTCATGGTTGTTGGGCTTGATGAGGAAGGGATGGTAGGGCAGCACGTTCACCAGCAGGTCGCGGGTGGCATCCACCACCGCGCGCACGCCCCTGCCCTGCAGCCGCGCCAGCAGCCGCTCGTAGACGCTCTGCGGCAGGCTTGCCGGGATGCTGCCTGCCAGAATGAGGATATCCCCCTCGGCCAGCTTGTCCAGCTGGGCTTCCAGCTGCTGCAAAGCGCTTTCCGGGATGGCAGGGCCTGCGCCGTTCAGCTCAGTCTCCTGCCCGGCCTTGATCTTGACGTTGATGCGGGTCATGCCGTTTTCCAGATGCACAAAGTCGGTCTTGAGCCCCTGTGCCGCCAGACCGCGCTCCAGCCATGCGCCGGTCTCCCCGGCCACAAAGCCCAGTGCCACGCTCTCGCAGCCCAGCTGCGCCAGCACGCCGGACACGTTGATGCCCTTGCCGCCCAGCACGCAATCCTCGCCTTGGGCGCGGTTCACTTCACCCACCTCCAGCGGTGCGTCCAGACGCACAACGTAATCAATAGCCGGGTTAAAAGTAACGGTGTAGATCATGCTTCTGCCTCCTTTACGAACGTATACTGCTTATATTTCGGGTTCGGGCAGCGGTTGGTCAGGATGGCACCGCCGTGCAGGTCCGTGATGACCGCCGGGTAAATTTTAGCAAATTTGGCGTCATCCACAAGGAACCAGCTTTCCCGGGCGCGGCGGACGGCAGCGGCCTTTACCGCTGCTTCCTCGGGGTCCGGGGTGGTAAAGCCCGCCTCCAGCGCCACGCCGTTGGCACCCATGAATGCTTTGGTGAAGTTATACTGCTGGATGCTGCTGACCGCCGGAGCGCCCACGATGGCTTCGGTCTGGGGGCGCAGCAGCCCGCCGGGAAGATACACCCGACAACCCTTCTGCGCCAGCAGCCGGGCGTGCGCCACGCCATTGGTCACATAGGTGGCTTTGAGCGCCACACCCGTCAACGCCCGCACCAGCTCCAGCGTGGTGGTGCCTGCATCAATGAATACAAAATCCTCGGCAGCAATGAGCGCTGCGGCGGCTGCGGCAATGCTGCGCTTTTCGGCTACCGCCAGCGTCTCCTTAGCCTCCATGGTAGGCTCGTCTGCCAGAAAGCGGCTGTCCGGCAGGGTGGCCCCTCCGTGTACCTTGGTCAGCCTGCCCTGCCGGTCCAACTCGGTCAGGTCACGCCGGATCGTGGATTCGCTGGTGTGCAGCGCCTCACACAGCTGCTGCACCGTCACGGTGCGCTGCTCGTTCAGCTGCTCTAGGATCAGCGCAAAACGTTCCTCCGCCAGCATGGTGTCTTTTCCCTTCTTTCCTTCCCACGCCTGACCGGTTTTGCACGGTCTTGGCGTGTTTTGGCTGTCTGTAGCTTTATTATAGCAAAAAAACAGTCAAAATCAATCACTTTCGAGCGTTTTCGCGCACAAAAAATCTCTTCAATTTTTGTGCACCGTTGCCAACATCTGGGATACAAGAGCGCTTTTGCGCCAAAAAAGACCACCGCACTTGTGTATGCGGTGGCCTTTTCTGCATTTATGTGACCGGTCATGACCGGCTTTGGCGCTTTGGCTGGTTTTAATTAGGCATCCGAGCGGGAGTAGGCGTTCTTCATCTGGCTGCTCAGTTCAAACAGAACCTTATCCAGCGTGTCGGCGGCCTTCTCCTGCAGCATGGCGGCAATAGCGGTGTTGGCTTCCTCCCGCAGGGCGGCGCGGCTTGCGGCGTCCTGCTCGGCGGCAAGCTTTGCATCGTACCCGTTCACCAGTGCGCGGGCAGCGGAGAGCACGGCCTCCTCGTAGCGCTCGAGGTGGAAGAGGGATTTATTATAGGAGGCGTCTGCCATGGCGGCAATCAGACGGCTGGTCCAGTAGAAGTTATCGGTGGACACAGTGCCGGTGGTGTTGGCCAGATACTCCGGGGTACGCTCCACGTTGGCGTAGAAGGGCACCATGGTGTTGAAGGCGTTGGAGGCATAGGCCACCCACTCCACAGCGCGGGATTCCTCCGGCTGGTCGGGACGCATCTGCAAAAGCGCCATAAAGTCGTTGCGGTTGATGCCGATGGAGCGGTATGCGCCCTTTGCGGACTTGTCGCCGTAGCTCAGGTAGGGGTCGTAGGGGGTGCCCTGATAGTGGCTGGACAGCATATACTTGATGTCCTCCGGGGTCACCTTGCGCTCCGGCACCATGCACCACGGCAGGTCATCGGACATGGGGGTGTAGTCGGCGTCGGCACCCTCCCACACCCATGTGCGGGGGTTGAGGTAGCGCAGCATATACCATGCGCGGGGGGTGTTGTAAACGTGGTCGGCGTCATCATGACTGCCAAAGGCGTCCCGGGGGTTCAGCGCGCCGTCCAAAGAAAGGTCGAGGTGATTCTTGGCAATGAATTCCCGCAGATCGGCAGAGCAGAGGTAGTTTTCCTGTGCGCCGAAGGCATCTTCCAAATCAAAGGAGTCGATACCCAGCTGGTTGGGCATGACCACATACACATCGTCCGGCACGCGGCGGGCGATCCAGTGGTGGCCGCCGATGGTCTCCAGCCACCAGATCTCGTTTACATCCTGAAAAGCAATGCCGTTCATCTCGTAAGTACCGTACTGCTCCAGCAGGCTGCCCAGACGCAGCACGCCCTCGCGGGCAGAGTGGATGTAGGGCAGTACCAGATAGACGATATCTTCCTCGCCGATGCCGCCGGGCACCTCGGGCTTTTCACCCTTGGCGGGCTGATACTCCACCAGCGGGTCTGCGCCCAGCACGCGGGGATTGGAGGTGATGGTCTCGGTGGCGGTCATGCCCACGTTAGCGGCGTTGACACCGGAAGCCGCCCAGATACCCTTACCCTCCACGGCGTTAGGCATGGCGGTAAACCGCAGTGCGCCCTCCGGCAGGGGGATCTCCACATGGGAGAGGACGCTGCGGTAGGTCTTGGGCAGATCCTCCGGGTGGATCACGGTAAATTTTTTAGCGGTGAAATGGCCGGAGCCGGAGTCATCGTTGCGGGCGATCATGGTAGAGCCATCGTACGATGCTGCCTTGCCGACCAGAATGGTAGTGCAAGCCATAGGTTTTCCCTCCATATTCTATAATGTGTCTCTATTGTAGAACTTTTGCAGCGGAATTGCAACCGGGAAACAAAAACCGCCGCGCTGCGTACCACGGCAGAGCGGCGGGAGATGGAATGCTTTTTTCAGGCTGTTACTGGGCTGCCCAGTAGAAATCCTCGCCGGGCAGCGTACCGCCCACGGCGGCAGGGTCGGCATCGTAGAGCACCTGCAGGTAACCGGAGACGTCTGCTTTCAGTTCCTCGCCGGTCAAGCAGACGATGTTGCAGTTGGGCAGTGCCTTTTTGGCAATGGCGGCTTTTGCCACCACGCCCTGCTCCTCACACAGAGCGGCGGTGCCTTCCAGATCGGTGTTGGCGGCGTTCACGCTCTGGGCGTAGTCTGCCAGAAAGGCGGCTACCACGTCCGGGTGCTCCTCGGCGTAGGCCTTGCGCACCACGGTCACACCGGTGATCAGCTGGGTGTCCGCCACCTTGTCCCACTCGGCGGTCAGGTCAAGGGCTACCCGCAGAGTGTCGTCCTTCAGCCCGGCGGCAGTCACATAGGGCTGGGGCAGCACTGCAATGGCATCCTGTGTGCTGGCCATCTGGGCGGTCACCTCGGTGGCTTCGCTGTAATATTGGATGTCCACATCCTTGTCCGGGTCAATGCCGTTGGCGGTAAGCAGATAGCGCAGCACATACTCCGGGGTAGTGCCCTTGCCGGTGGACAGGATGGTGCGTCCCTTGAGGTCGGCCATGCTGTGGACGGTGTCGCCCTGCTCCACCACATACAAAACTCCCAAAGTGTTCACCGCCACGGCCTGAATGCCGCCGCTGGTTTTCTGGTACAGAGTCGCAGCCAGATTGGCCGGGATAGCAGCCATGTCCAGCTCGCCCTTGATGAGCAGCGGCACGATCTCATCCGCAGCGCCGTAAAGCTGCAGATCGTAGTCCATGGCGGCAGTCCCGGCCTGCTCCATCGAGAGCAGGTTGACAAGCCCCATGGTGGTGGGGCCCTTCAGCCCGGCGATGCGCAGCGGCTCGGTGGCAGACAGCGGCGCTGCGGTCTCTTCTTCCTCGGAAGCAGCCGCTGAGGAAGCAACTTCGGACACCGCTGCGCTGGAAGCGGCAGAGCTCGCGCTGCCGCCGCAGGCTGCAAGGCTCAGTGCAAGGCTGAACGCCAGCAGTAGGGACAGGATCTTTTTCATGAAATACTCCTTTTCACACCCGGCACGCCCCGGTACGGGAAGCGGAAACCGGTCTTTTTTTGAAAAATTTTGCAAAATCATTTGCTTTGCGCGTTCCAGTTTACTATAATAGGGGTAAAAATACCGTTGCGTGCGCAACGTAATTGCAGGAGGCTGCGGAGAACACTATTTTCTCTGCGGAGTTGCGATGAATAATTATCTGCCGCTGTTACAAACCACCACGCTGTTCGCGGGGCTTTCCGCTGCGGAGCTCAGCACGCTGCTGTCCAGGCTGGGGGGCAGTGTGCGCAGCTACGGCAAGGGCGAAGCCCTTGTGCTGGCGGGGGAGCCCAGCCGCCGGGTGGGCATCGTGCTGTCCGGCGAACTGGAGGCCTACCGCCCGGCACCGGGCGGGGTGCGCATCCCCATCGCCCAGGTAGAGCCGGGCGGGGTGTTCGGGGACGTGCTGGGAGGCTCCAGCCTGTCCAGCCCGGTCACCGTGCTGGCTGCCGCCCCCTGTGAGGTGCTGCTGCTGCCCTACGAGCGGCTGCTGCTCTCGGACGGCAGCCCCGCCCACCAGCGGGTGGTGCAGAACCTTGTGCGCACCATCAGCGATAAATATTTTTCCCTCTCCCGCCGCATCGACCTGCTGGTAATGAAAAGCCTACGCGCCAAGGTGGCGGCCTATCTGCTCAGCGAGGCCGCCCGCGCCCACAGCCTGACCTTCAGCATCCCCTTCTCCCGCATCCAGCTGGCGGATTACCTCAACTGCGACCGCAGCGCCCTTTCCCGGGAGTTGAGCACCATGCAGAAGGAAGGTCTCATCGACACCTACCGCAGCAGCTTCAAGCTGCTGGAGCCGGATGCCTTGCAGCAGATGGTGCAGTGACCCTCTGACTACTTTTATCAATAAGGAGCGATAAAACAATGTCTAAGCCCGTACTCTGGATTGTGATCCCCTGCTACAACGAGGAGCAGGTGCTGCCCATTACAGCACCCATGTTTCTGGAAAAGATCCACAGTCTGACCGCACAGGGGCTGGTCAGCGATAAAAGCCGGGTGCTCTTTGTCAACGATGGCTCCCGCGACAAAACGTGGGAACTGATCCAAGGCTTTGCCGCACAGGACGAGCACTATATCGGCATTTCCCAGAGCCGCAACCGCGGCCACCAGAACGCCGTGCTGGCGGGGCTGATGGAGGCGTTGCACAGCGACAGCTGCGATATCACCATCTCCATCGACTGCGACGGTCAGGACGACATCAACGCCATGGACGAGATGGTGAAAAAGTATCTGGACGGTGCCGAGGTGGTGTACGGTGTGCGCAGCCGCCGGGACACCGACACCTTCTTCAAGCGGTTCACCGCCGAGGGCTTTTATCATGTGATGAACGCTCTGGGCGCGGATATCGTGTTCAACCACGCAGACTACCGCCTGATCAGCACCCGCGTGCTGGAAAGCTTTGCGGATTACAAAGAGGTCAACATCTTTTTGCGGGGCATGGTGCCGCTGGTGGGCTTTCCCCACGATGTGGTCACCTACGAGCGTCACGAGCGTCTGGCCGGCGAGAGCCACTACCCCCTGAGCAAGATGCTGGCGCTGGCTTTTGACGGCATTACCAGCCTTTCCAACAAGCCTATCCGCATCATCACCGGAGCGGGCATCGTGGTGAGCCTTGTCAGCTTTATCGGGGTCATCTGGGCCATCGTGTGCGCTGCCATGGGCAGCAGCGTGGCAGGCTGGGCCTCCACCGTCTGCATCGTCTGCTTTATGGGCGGCGTGCAACTGGTGTGTCTAGGCGTGATCGGTGAGTATATCGGCAAGATCTATATGGAAACAAAGGCCCGCCCGCGCTATATCATCTCGGAGCGCACATGGGCTCCCTACGAAAGGAAATATCACGGATGAGCAAGCAAAGTTGGAAGGGCAGCACCCTTTTGAACCCGGAGCCGCCGGTACTGGTATCCTGCGGCGGGCTGGATAAGCCCAACCTTATCACCATCGGCTGGACAGGCACCATCTGCACCCAGCCCAGCATGGTATCCATCAGCGTGCGCCCGGAGCGGTACAGCCATCAGCTGCTATGCGAGAGTGGGCAGTTCGCCATCAATCTGCCCACCGAAAAGCTGGTGCGCGCCATCGACTGGTGCGGCGTGAAGAGCGGCCGCGAGGTGGACAAGTTTGCCGCCTGCGGCCTGCACGCCGCCCCCGGCAGCGTGCTGACCGACTGCCCGGTGCTGGAGGAAAGCCCGGTCAATCTGGAGTGCCGCATCACCCAGCGCATCCCGCTGGGCAGCCACGACCTGTTTTTGGCCGAGGTGGTGGCCTGCGATGTGGACGAGAGCCTGCTGGACGAAAAAGGCAAGCTGTGCTTGGACAAGGCAAACCTCATCGTGTACAGCCACGGCGAGTATCTGGCCCTTGGCAAAAAGCTGGGCACCTTTGGTTACAGCGTGCGGAAGAAAAAGCCCGCAAAACGCAAGAAACAGTAAAAGCAACTCCGCAAAAACAAGTACAGCAAGGCTGAGCATCCGAGAAAGTCAGGTGCTCAGCTTTTTCCATTTTCGCAGGCAGCAGCTTCGGCTCTATAATAAAAGCTTTCTTTCTGCTGAATCTGCCCAGAGCAGCGCAGCAGGCATTTTCAATCGTCCGATTCCCGTTGCATTCCGTCTGATTTTGTGATATACTCCCTACTGCTGTGCTTTTTTGTGCAGTATCCTCAAAGAGCAACTTAGGATTTTAGGCTCCCCGGTGCCACTCGAGCGGCGCTGGGCAAAACCCACAGGAGCTGGCGGTTCCTGTGCGGTCAAAATCAAACCGCTGGAGTATTATCATGAATCAGAATTCTTCCGTCCGTAAGCTGGTGCACTGCGGTGTAGTGGCAGCCATCTATGTGGTGCTGTGTCTGGCACTGCAGCCCCTTTCCTATGGTGCTGTGCAGGTGCGTGTGGCCGAGGCTCTGTGCCTGCTGCCCGTGTTCGGTGCAGAGTACATCGTGGGCGTGGTGCTGGGTTGCTTCCTGGCAAACCTGCTGGGCTCCACCATCGTGGATGTGATCTTTGGCACACTGGCTACCCTGCTGGCCTGTCTGGTCACCTACAAGCTGCGCAATGTGCGCTTCAAGGGTCTGGCCATTGCCGCCAGCCTGCCCCCGGTGCTGTTCAACGCCGTGATCATCGGCATTGAGATCGCCGTGATGTTCCCGGACCCCACGTCCAGCGCCCCCATCTGGCTGGCCTGCATCACCAACGGCATCTCGGTTGGCATCGGCGAGCTGGTCAGCTGCACGGTGCTGGGCGTTGTGCTGGTAAAGTTGATCGAGAGCAACGCCGCACTGCGCAAGGTGTTTGTGACGGAATAACGCAAGGAGGTTTCCATGCAGCCAAACGGTATGATCTTCTGGGACTGGAACGGTACCCTGATGGACGATGTGGATTTTACCCACAGCTGCCTGAACTGGATGCTGGAGACCCACGGCTACCCCCAGCGGTATGATCTGGCAGCCTACCGGGAGCTGTTCGGCTTTCCCATCGAGGACTACTACCGCTGTGCCGGGTTCGATTTTGCGCGGCACCCCTACCCGGAACTTGCCGCACGCTTTATGGAGCACTACAACGCCGGTGTGCCCGGCTGCGCTGTAACGGCACACGCCGTTGACACCCTGCAAATGCTGGCTCGCATGGGCTGGCAGCAGGCTGTGCTTTCCGCCTCCCGCCGTGATTACCTGATCGAGCAGGTATCCGCCCGGGGTCTGCAAGGCTTTTTTACCGAGTTGCTCGGCCTTGCGGACATTTACGGCGTAAGCAAGGTACAGCTTGGCACCGATTATCTGCGCCGCACCGGCATCGACCCGGCGGCCTGTGTGATGGTCGGCGACACCGACCACGATGCCGCGGTGGCTGCGGCCATCGGTGCAACTTGTGTGCTGTACACCGGCGGGCACCAGTCCCGCGCCCGGCTGGAAAAGGCCAGTCCCTACGTCATCGACGACCTTGCCCAGCTGCCCGCACTGCTGGAAACGATATAATATTAGTGGCTCAGAAACACCTGTCGGTGTTTCCGAGCCACTTTTTTACAGCCTGTTCGCACAAAAGCAAAAAAAGACCAGTACACAAATGTGTACTGGTCTTTTTTGGTCGGAGCAGCGGGATTTGAACCCACGGCCTCCTCGTCCCGAACGAGGCGCGCTACCAACTGCGCTATGCCCCGAAAATACCGCAGCCGATTGGGCTGCGGTCTGGTTGGGGATGAGAGAATCGAACTCCCACAAGTAGAGTCAGAGTCTACCGCACTACCACTATGCAAATCCCCAATATTCGGTTGTGTCAGCCGCGCCGTGCGTTGCTGACAAGGGATATTATACACGCCGGCGGGCTGCTTGTCAACCATTTTTTCAGTTTTTCTGCAAAAGTTTTCGCAGCGGCTTTCCGGTGCACACAGGCTTGTAAATTTTTGGTTTTTCTCTTGACAGCACTTCCCTTTCGGAATACTCTAATACTATAAAAAGGTAGGACCCCGGTCAGCCCGGCACCCTTTGCCGGACCGTTCGGCTTTGCCTGAATGATAATGAAAGAGGGTATTTGAATGAAAAAACGTGTTGGTATCCTGACCTCCGGCGGCGATTGTCCGGGCCTGAACGCCACCATCCGCGGCGTTGCAAAAGCACTGTACGCCCGCATGGGAGATAACGTGGAGATCGTGGGCATCGCCAACGGTTACAGCGGCCTGATCAACGGCGACTACCGTGAAATGAACGAGGACGACTTCCGCGGCATCCTGACCTTAGGCGGCACCATTCTGGGCACCAAGCGCACCCCCTTCAAGCTGATGCGTGTGGTGGAGGACGACAACATTGATAAGGTCGCCGCCATGAAAAAGACCTACAAAGCGGCAAAGCTGGACTGTCTGCTGTGTCTGGGCGGCAACGGCACCCACAAGACCGCCAACCTGCTCTCGCAGGAGGGGCTGAACATCATCGGCCTGCCCAAGACCATTGACAACGATATCTACGGCACCGATGTGACCTTCGGCTTCCACACCGCTGTGGACATCGCCACGGACGTCATCGACCGCATCCACACCACCGCCGGCAGCCACAGCCGCGTGATGTGCATTGAGATCATGGGCAACAAGGCGGGTTGGCTTACCCTGTACTCTGGCATTGCCGGTGGTGCGGACATCATTCTGCTGCCGGAGCTGCCCTACGATATCGACCGCGTGTGCGAGGCCGTGGAGCGCCGTGCCAAGAAGGGTTCCAACTTCTCTATCCTTGCCGTGGCCGAGGGTGCCATCAACACCGAGGAAGCCCGCATGAAGCGCAAGGACTGGATGGCCAAGCGTGCCGAGGCCGGCCTTGGCACCACTGCCACCAACCGCATTGCACAGGCCGTGCAGAAAAAGACCGGCATGGAGACCCGCGTGTGCATCCCGGGTCATATGCAGCGCGGCGGCAGCCCCAGCGCCTACGACCGTGTGCTGGCCACCCAGTTCG
>ENA-UOJJ01000655-UOJJ01000655.1-human-gut-metagenome-genome-assembly--contig:-CS66-NODE-655-length-57295-cov-14.561111_pt1 | contig 57295 bp, 51 predicted proteins | sample MGYA00242343_ERZ723890 | MGnify/ENA metagenome assembly ERZ723890
TCTGTGCGTTCATCCAGTCCATCAAGGACGAGATCGGCAAGCCGAAGTTCGAGTATGAGCATCACGACATCGACCACGACCTGTTCGACAAGCTCGAGGCAGAGTGCAACGACAAGTTCGAGGCCGCTATGGATACCGACGACAAGACCGTCCGCGACGCAGGCGTTCGCGAGATCGTTGACGCATTCGAGGCGACCCTGTCTGACGAGTACAAGGAAGAGCACGACGCAAACCTCGCTGAGTGCGTAGACAAGCTCCAGAAGAAGATCGTCCGCCGCTGGCTGGCAAACGGCAAGCGCGTCGACGGCCGCGGCATGGAGGAAGTCCGTCCGCTGGCTGCTGAGGTTCACGTTCTGCCGCGCGTTCACGGTTCCGGCATGTTCACCCGCGGTCAGACCCAGGTCCTGACCCTCTGCACCCTCGGCACGCTGGGCGATGCACAGGAGCTCGACACCATCTTCGAGGAGAAGGAAAAGCGTTATATCCATCACTACAACTTCCCGTCCTTCTCCGTCGGCGAGACCCGTCCGTCCCGCGGCCCCGGCCGTCGTGAGATCGGTCACGGCGCACTGGCTGAGCGCGCTCTGCTGCCGGTCATCCCGCCGGTAAGCGAGTTCCCGTACGCGCTGCGTCTGGTTTCCGAGGTCATCTCCTCCAACGGTTCCACCTCTCAGGGCTCTGTCTGCGGTTCCACGCTGGCTCTGATGGATGCAGGCGTTCCGATCAAGGCGCCGGTTGCCGGCATTTCCTGCGGTCTGATCACTGACGGCGGTCAGGAGACCACCTTTACCGATATTCAGGGCGTTGAGGACTTCTACGGCGACATGGACTTCAAGGTAGCTGGTACCAAGAAGGGCATCACCGCGATTCAGGTCGACATCAAGGTCGACGGCCTGACCCCGAACATCATCAAGCAGGCGTTCGAGAAGTGCCGCGTTGCCCGTTACGGCATTCTGGACGAGATCATGCTTAAGGCTATCCCGCAGCCGCGTGAGGATGTTTCCGACTGGGCTCCGAAGATGACCACCATGCACATCAACCCGGACAAGATCCGCGAAGTTATCGGCAAGGGCGGTTCTGTGATCCAGAACATCGTTGCTGAGTCCGGCGCAAAGGTCGACATCGAGGACGACGGCACCGTCACCATCGCCGCTGTCAAGGCGACCGACGCTGACAAGGCAAGAAAGATGATCGAAGCGATCGTCAAGGAGCCGGAGCCGGGCGAGATCTACTACGGCAAGGTCGTTCGCCTGATGAACTTCGGCGCGTTCGTCAACCTGCTGCCGGGCAAGGACGGCATGGTTCACATTTCCAAGATGGCTGACCACCGCATCGAGAAGGTCGAGGACGCTGTCAAGGAAGGCGACATGGTCTGGGTCAAGGTCATGGAGATCGACGACAAGGGCCGCGTAAACCTGTCCATGAAGGACGTAAAGCCGGAAGAAAAGGTCAAGTAATCCGGTCTGAAATAAAAAAAGGGCTTCAGTGCGAAACGTGCTGAAGCCTTTTCCTTTTTATTTTATCATATCCTGTCGGCTCATGAAATTGTTTCCCTTTCAAAAGACGGGGGAACTGTGCTATAATGGAATGCAAAGAAAAATCGACGGAAGGGAAGGACAAGCCTATGACCTCTGTGCTGCTGCCCGAGGGCGAGCTGCGCGTGGCGCGGTGCGATACACTTGACAAGCTGATCGCGGTCGGTGACGGCGACGCTGCGCTGCTTTACCTTTATATCCTGCGTCACGGCAGCGAGGACGGCCGGACGGCTGCGCGTGCGCTCCATTTATCCGACGAGCGCTACGAGCGCGCGGCGTTCACGCTCAACAATCTGAGCGCGCCGGCTGCCGAGACGAAAAATACCGAAAAGAGCGAAAATGCCGCGCCGCAGTACACAGCAGCCGAGCTTCGCCGCGCACGAAACGAGGACGGCGAGTTCTCCGCTGTATGCGATGCCGCGGAGAATGCCTTCGGCCGCGCGCTCACCGAGGGCATGCTGCGCAGCCTGCTGACCGCCTATGACCATCTCGGACTGGACGGCGGCGCGATCATCGAGCTGCTCAGCTACCTCAAGAACGAAAAGGGCGAGGTGCGCCTGTCCGACATCAAGCGCGAGACCTATCAGTGGGCGGACATGGGCATCGTCAACGCGCAGGACGCGCAGCAGTATCTGGCGCGGCGCGTCAACGAAAAGCCGTTCATCGAGGCGCTCTACCGTGCGCTCGGCGCGGACCCGGCGCAGCCGGCCCCCAAGGAGCAGCGCGTCTGCCGCTTTGCGCTCGCGCACGGCTTCCCGGCGGAGTCGGTCGAGCTGGCTGTCCGCCGCACCGAGGCGCATCAGGGCCATCGCAGTCTGGATTATACGCTCGGCATCCTGCGCCAGTGGGAAAAGAGCGGCGTACATACTATCAGCGAGATCACGGCGCTCGAGCCGGAGAGCCGCACGGCGGCGGTCGCTGTCGGCCAGACCGAGGCGCAGCCGACGGACAGCGGTACGCTCGCGGACTGGGAGCAGGCATGGCTCGCGCAAAAGGAAGAGATCAGACGGAGAATGAAGGAGGCGGAAGCGAATGGCTTATGATAGGAAACTGCTTTCTGCGGCGCGCAGGGAGCTGGAGCGCGACCGCGAGGCGCATGAGGACGAGCTGGAGGCGCGCCGCCGGGACATCTATGCAAGGGAGCCGCGTATCCGCGCCATCGACCGCGAGCTTTCTGCGACCGCCATTCAGGTGCTCCGCGCGGCGCTCGAGCAGGGAAGCGACCCGGAAAAGGCGATCGCGTCGCTGCGGGAACGCAACCTGAGTTTGCAGGAGGAGCGTTCGCGCCTGCTGCGCGGTCTGGGTCTGCCGGCCGACTGGCTGACGAACAGGCCGATGTGCGAAAAATGCGGCGACACCGGATATGAGGGCGCGGCGACCTGCGAATGCGTCAAGCGCCGCTATGCCCGTCTGCTCAAGCAGCAGCTTTCCTCCGTTCTTCCCATCGAGGATCAGAATTTTGAAAAGTTCAATCTCAGCTATTATTCGCCGCGGATCGACCCTAATATGCACGACTCACCGCTGGAAAACATAAAGGTCAATCTGTTTGAGTGCAAGGCATATGCACGGAATTTCGGCAAAAACTCGCCCAATCTGCTGCTGTACGGCTCGACCGGACTCGGCAAGACCTTCCTCTCCACCTGTGTGGCGGAGGCGGTCTCGGCGCGCGGCTTTTCGGTCGCCTACGACACCGCCATCAACATCATCGCCGCCTACGAGACCATCAAGTTCGGCAACGGCGACGGCGCGGCGGCGGCGGAGCGCGCGGCGCGGTATGAGCGCGCCGACCTGCTCATCATCGACGACATGGGCACCGAAATGGGCACCGCGTTCACGGTCTCCGCGCTCTACAACCTCATCAACAACCGCCTGATGGCGCACCGTCCGATGATCGTCAACACCAATCTGCTGCCCGACGAGCTGAAAAAGCGCTATTCGCCTGCCGTGGCGTCGCGCCTGCTCGGCGAATTCAAGCAGCTGCGCTTTTTCGGAGACGACATCCGCATGCTCAAGAGCCGGATGCAGAACCGTTAAAAATCTTTCAAAGACTGTTCAAAAACTGTTCACACATTACGGGGCGGAGTGCGGTATACTGACATTGTCAGCAAGGGAAGCCGCAATCCCGAAGCTGACGACCTACCGATCTTTTTATTTCTCTTTTTTACCCCCTTTTATTTTGTGAATGACGGAAAACGCCCCGAACTCGTTCCCCCGCGAGCCGGGGTGTTTTTCTGTCCGTTTGAAGGAAAATGTGCTCTGATCGTCGCGCCAGCTCTGTTAATAATTTTTCAAAGACTGTTCAAAAACGGTTCACACATCGGCGCGGAAAGTGCGGTATACTGAATATGTCGAAAGGAAGTTTCCCCCTTCTTCCGATCGACAGACAAGTTTGATTCTTTTTTTCTTTTTCTTTTCCCCTCTTTTTTCGAACAGCGAAAGCGCTCCGCAGATCCGGCATCCCCCTGCCGGGTGCGGAGCGTTTTCGTCTGTCCGGAAGGGCGGTTTTCCGCCGAAACAAATCTTTCAAACTCTGTTCAAAAATTGTTCACACATTGCGGTGCGGAGTGCGGTATACTAACATTGTCAGCAAGGGAAGCCGCAATCCCGATGAAGCTGACGACCTACCGATCTTTTTATTTCTCTTTTTTACCCCCTTTTTCAAATCTGTATACTGGATGAGCAGGCACCGTTTTCGCTTCCCCCGGCGAGACGGTGCTTTCTCGTTGCTTCCAAAAATAAAAGAGGCGGCTCTGCTTGCGAAAAAGAGAGGAATAGGGTATACTGATACATAGCAAGAAACGATATGTTAGGAGATGTTTTATATGGGTTGCTCGCACAACTGCGACAGCTGTTCGTCGAACTGCGGCGGCGAGAAAAGCCTCAAGGTCGCGGCTAACAAGGCTGCGACCGTCCGCAAGGTGATCGGCGTTGTTTCCGGCAAGGGCGGCGTAGGCAAGAGCCTGCTGACTTCGATGATGGCGGTCGGCATGACGCGCAAGGGCTACACCTGCGGCGTGCTGGATGCCGACATTACCGGTCCGTCCATCCCCAAGACCTTCGGCGTGCACGACAAGCTCGAGGGCTGCGAGGAGGGCATCATCCCGGCACGCAGCGAGGGCGGCGTGCAGATGATCTCGATCAATCTGGTCCTGCCGAACGAGGATGACCCGGTCATCTACCGCGGTCCGATCATCGCGGAGACCGTCAAGCAGTTCTGGTCGGACGTTGTATGGGAGGACGTAGACTTCCTGTTCGTCGACATGCCTCCCGGCACGGGCGACGTACCGTTGACCGTATTCCAGTCCCTGCCGGTAGACGGCATCATCGTCGTCACCTCTCCGCAGGATCTGGTCTCCATGATCGTCGGCAAGGCGGTCAAGATGGCCAAGATGATGAACATTCCGGTGCTCGGCATCGTCGAGAACTACAGCTATCTGGAGTGCCCGGACTGCGGCAAGCATATTTCCGTCTTTGGCGAGAGCCATGTAGACGAGGTCGCGGCGCACTACGAGCTGCCGGTTCTGGCCAAGCTGCCGATCGATCCGAAGCTTGCTGAGGCGGTCGACGCCGGCAAGATCGAGGACGCGAAGCTGCCGGACGCACTTTCCGGCGCGCTTTCGACCGTGGAGGGTCTGTTATGAACATCGGCGTAGCATTCGACGAAGGTCAGATCGCGGCCAACCTCGGCTCCTGCAAACAGGTGCTCGTCGTCACGACCGAGGGCCGTGAGCCGGTCAGCAAGCACATGGCGGAGGTGCGCGGCGCCTCGACGACCGACCTCATCAAGCTCGCGAGCATGGAGCAGATCGATGTGCTGATCTGCGGCTCGCTCGGCCTCGCCATCCGCAACGCGCTCGAGATGATCGGCGTGCTGCTCGTGCCCGGCTGCGAAGGCCCGGCCGAGGAGGCGGTAGCGAAGTTCCTCGTGGGCGAGAAGCAGGGCGACCCGACGCTGCTCGAGATCGGCCGCGAGGAGGACCCGGATGACCCGATGGCGTGCATGCACGACTGCGCGAAGTGCTCCGGCTGCGGCCCGAGCGAGCTGCTGAAGAGCATCCCGGTCGAAGAGGTCAAATAGCCTGTCGAAAAACTTCGTTTTTCCGACAATCAACTGCGGTGGAATCTTTCTGCCGCGGTTTTTGTCTGTTCTGATAAAAGTGGGAGCATTCGTTTATGCAGAAATGCCGTATCTTTCCGTCCTTTTTTCTGGTATACTGAGGAAAATAAAGGCAGGAGGGATGCAAATGAGCACAATGGACACAAATTTTGCGCTCGATATGGAGCGTGAGGAACGGCGGGCGGCCGGCTGTCCGTGGCGGCGGTATTTCGCGCGGCAGTTCGACTTCGCGCTGTACGGTCTCCTGTGGAGTCTCGTATCGCAGTGGGGGCTGCGGCTCAACATCGGCGGCTCGTATGTCATGCTGAAAGTACTGAGCACCGTGGTCGGTGCGGTGCTCATGGTCGTCATCGAGCCGTTCCTGCTGCATTTCTGGGGGACAACGCCCGGAAAATGGCTGTTCGGCATGGAGATACGCACGCCGAACGGCGAAAAGCTCGCCATCCGTACCGGCTTCTACCGCACCTGGCAGGTATTCACCGGGGGCATGGGCTGGGATATTCCCATCTGGAGCTGGTACAGGCTGTATAAGAGCTATCAGGCGAGCACGGCAGGCGACCTGCCGTGGGATATTGATAACGGCTGCCACATCGTCGTGCATGAGCGCAAGACGAAATGGTACCGTGTGCTGATGTTCCTGTTTGCGTGGCTGCTCGTTCTTGCGGCGGAGTTCGGCATCAGTTTGTACGCAGACCTGCCGCGAAACACCGGACGGCTGACTTTTGCACAGTATGTGGATAACTGCAACAATGTGCTGAAATACCATGAGTTCGGTTGGTCGATGCGTTCAGACGGCAGTCTCGGTCAGGGCTGGGACTCCGAGGGCGGCATCGTCACGCCCGAGGTCACGGCGGAGACCGACGCGAACGGCTATGTGACGGCGGTCGAGCTGCATATCGACACGGATAACGTCGTCATCGGAACGGGCACGGACGTCAAGGAAATGCTGTACTACGGCTATGCGCTGCCGCACGAAAAGAAAACGATGCTCGCGATGACCGATGAGATGCTCCAGAACACCGAGGATTTTACGGCGACGCTCGGCTCGCTGACCATCACGCAGAAGGTCACATTCGAGAACTGCACCGTGATAGGCGAGGGTGAGAACAGGATCTACTGGCCCGAAGAGGGAAAAACCGGCCGTTATACGATGGACCTCCGCATCGCGGAAAACTGATAAAAACTGGAACAGAAGGGCTGTCCGCCGAGTGCGGACAGCTCCTTTTATCTGCACGGACGAAAATATTCCCAACAAAACCGGAAATTTATCAAAAAATGATGATGCAATTTGCCATGTCCTGTTGTATAATAAGGTTATCATCGGAAAATCGGGTCGACAGACCCTATGGAACGAAAGGACTTCTGAAATGGACAATATGACTGCCGCCCTTGTTGGCGGCCTGTTTGACGAAAGCGGCATTTCCGCTTACGCGCGTCCGGTGCTGTTCGGTACGGCAGGCGATGCGGTGCGGGATGCGCTGCCGGATGCAGTGGAAAAGTGCTATTTTGTACATGACGACCGGGAGCCGGCGCTCGACGGCGCGGAGAGCCTTGCGCTCGACGAGACCAACCGCTTCGCCTCGCTGAAGGCGCTGCCGGAATGCGGTCATGTGCTGGTGCTCGCGGCGCCGTTCGGCCTCGCGGAGGAGGACGCGCTCTTCCATCTGGCGGAGACGCATGTCACGACCGGCTACGGCGTCAGCGTGCTCGCAGCCGAGCAGCAGGGCTTTGACGCGGAGGGTCAGCCTGTTCCGCGCGATACGCACTGCTTTGCGGCGCTGTTCACCTATGAGATGCTCATGAAGGCGCTCGAGAGCGGCGCGGCGGATCTGGACGGTCTGGTCGCGGCGGCTGTCGCGGCAGGCGCGCAGAAGGGCATCGCCGTCACCAACAAGATCTACGCCATCAACGACGGCGCTGCGGCCTTCATGGCGCAGGTCACGATGATGCAGCGCATCAACTTCGGACTGATCAAAAAGGGCGTGCAGATCTTCGATCCCACGAATACCTATATCGCACCCGACGCGGACATCGCGCCCGGCGCGGTCATCCTGCCCGGCTGCCACATCCGCCCCGGCTGCAAGGTCGGCGCAGGTGCGGTCATCGGCCCGAATTCCATCCTCGAAAAGGCGGAGATCGGCGCGGGCACCACGGTCAACAGCTCGCAGGTCTATGAGTCGAAGGTCGGCGCAAAGGCAACGGTCGGCCCGTTCGCCTATATCCGCCCGCAGTGCGTGGTCGGCGACGGCTGCCGCATCGGCGACTTCGTTGAACTGAAAAAGTCGACGATCGGCAACGGCACCAAGGTCTCGCATCTGACCTATATCGGCGACGCGACGGTCGGCGAGCGCGTCAACTTCGGCTGCGGCACGGTGGTCGTAAACTACGACGGCTATGTCAAGAACCAGACCGTCATCGGCGACGACTGCTTCATCGGCTGCAACACCAATCTGGTCTCCCCGGTCAAGCTGGGCGACCGCGTGTTCACCGCGGCCGGCACCACGGTCACCAAGGACGTACCGGACGGTGCGCTCGCGGTCGCGCGCGCGCGTCAGACCACGCTCGACGGCTGGAATGACCGCCGCCGTGCAGCGCATGAAAAGAAATAACAGATACAGATAAATAAATCACCGGATAAAAAATACTATGACGGAGGCAAATCAATGATTTCTCACGGAAAAAATATCAAAATTTTCTCCGGCAACTCCCATCCTGCGCTTGCGATGCAGATCGCATCCGCTCTGGGTCTGCCGCTCGGCAAGGCAACCATCTCGACCTTCGCTGACGGCGAGATCTCGGTTTCGATCTCGGAGTCCGTTCGCGGTTCTGACGTATTCCTCGTTCAGTCCACCTGCGGCCCGGTCAACAACAACCTGATGGAGCTGCTCATCATGATCGACTCGTGCAAGCGTGCCTCGGCAGGCCGTATCACCGCGGTCATCCCGTATTTCGGCTACGCACGCCAGGACCGCAAGAGCAAGGCGCGCGACCCGATCTCCGCGAAGCTCGTAGCGAACCTCATCACCGCAGCAGGCGCAGACCGCGTGCTGACCATGGACCTGCACGCAGCGCAGATCCAGGGCTTCTTTGACATTCCGGTGGATAACATGCTCGGCTCGTCCGTGCTCATCCCGTACATCGCCGGCAAGTTCGGCGTCGGCACCGAGGACACCGTTATCGTATCTCCCGATCTGGGTTCTGTTACCCGTGCGCGCAAGTTCACCCAGAAGCTCGACATGCCGCTCGCGATCATCGACAAGCGCCGCCCGAAGGCGAACGTTTCCGAGGTCATGAACATCATCGGCAACGTCAAGGGCAAGAAGTGCATTCTGGTCGACGACCTGATCGACACCGCAGGCACCCTCGTGCATGCAGCTGAGGCGCTCGTAGAGCGCGGCGGCGCGACCGAGGTCTATGCGTGCGCAAGCCACGGCGTTCTGTCCGGCCCGGCGATCGAGCGCATCAAGGAGAGCCCGATCAAGGAGCTGACCATCCTCGACACCATTCCGCTGACGAGCGAGAAGAAGCTCGACAACATCAACGTGCTGTCCGTCGCGCCGGTATTCACCGAGGCGATCGCACGCATCTACGAGGAGACCTCGGTTTCCACCCTGTTCGACTGAGCTGCCGCTTTCGATTGAAACCACGGTTTCAATCGAGGATTGACGAAAAACCGCGTCCTGCGGACACATTTTTTCGTCCCTTGTATAATTTCCGTGATACATGCTCCCGGAAATTATGAATTTGCTTTGCAAATTCTATTTTATGCGTGCTGCGCACGAAGTGCGCGGCATGAACTTAATCTTATGGATGGAATAGCTGCTGCACAGTTTGCAGCAGCTATTTTTATATTTTCAGAAAGAGGTATCTATGAAGATTTTAACCATCGGCGATGTCGTCGGCGAGGCCGGCCTTGACGCGCTGCATGCGCTGCTGCGCAGGATAAAGCGCGATACCGGCGCGGATTTTGTCATCGTCAACGGCGAGAACGCCGCCGGGAACGGCGTGCTGCCGCGGCAGGCAGAGGACATCTTTGATGCCGGGGCGGATGTGGTGACGCTCGGCAATCATGCCTTCGGCAAGCAGCAGATCGTTCCGTATCTCGACGAGCACAGCGACATCCTGCGCCCGGCCAACCTCGCGCCGCAGAGCCCGGGGCAGGGCTGGGGCATTTTTGACGGCCCGCAGGGCAGCCGCCTGCTCGTCATCGACCTGATCGGCCGCTGCGATATGAAATACGGCCCGGACAACCCGTTCCTGTGTGTCGACCGCATTTTGAAGGAAAACGAGGGCCGGTATGACGTCGCCCTCGTCGAGTTCCACGCGAACGCCACGAGCGAAAAGCTTGCGATGGGGTATTATCTGGACGGCCGCGTTTCCGCCGTCTGGGGCACGCATACTCATGTGCAGACCGCGGACGAGCGCGTCAACCCGAAGGGGACCGGCTATATCACCGATCTCGGCATGACCGGCCCGTATCATTCCGTGCTCGGCGTGCGCATCGAGCAGTCCATCGCCATGTTCCGCGGCGATCTGACCGAGTATTTCAAGACTGCGCCGGGCGACTGCGCGGTGTCGGGCGCGGTGTTCGAGATCGAGCGCGGCGGAAAATGCGTATCGGTCGAGCGGGTGTGGAAGGAATACAAGGTCCGCTGAGGCTGTGCGCAGATGTGCATTCCCGCGGACAAGTGTCCGTGACAAGAAAACACTCGAAATATAGAATACTTTTGTACATTCTGCAAGAAGTTGAAGTGGAACTTGCAAAATTGCGCAAAATCGGTTGACGAGACCGAGGGTTTTGCGGTATGCTATATACGAACAACAATGGGCCTTAGGTGCTGACCGCCAAGGCTATGGACAGCATCGGGAGCTGTTTTGGGAAGAGCGCTTCCGGTGTGTAAGGAGGAATATACTGATGAACTCGCTGCTCAAGAAATTCACGTTCTCAGAGGAACTGACCGACGTGATCGAAAACTGCAAGGGCGTTTCCGTGCCGACCAGCAAGGCAGAGCTGTACGACATGGTATTCGGTCCCGAGCATGCTGATGTGTACGACGTTGTATTTGACGTACCCGGCAAGGGTCTGTTCAAGGAAGCGGACGTTGTCCGCTGCAAGAACGGTGCATCCGTTAACTTCACCGAGGACTACATGCGCCGCCGCGAGCCGGACTGCATGCGCATCGCGGACGACAAGCCGACCGACAAAAAGCGCTTTGCTGACGTTTACGGCTACAAGTTCGACAAGCTGCGTCAGGAGACCATGGAATGGTTCAAGACGCAGGAGCTCATTCTGATGCCGTTCAATTCCGGCGGCAACGAATACGGCTACGGCTCTATGCTCGTCTGCCCGAAGCAGTGCGCGTTCTTCGCCTTCGCGCTGGCACATCTTCAGGGTTTTGTCAACGCTGAGGAGACCGAGGGCTACAAGCCGCGCGCCATCATCTACGTTGCGCCCCCGTTCCGTCACACCCATTTCGAGGGCAAGCAGGTCGTCGTCCACAACCGTCTGGACGATTGCCACGAAGTATTTTCCTACAACCTTTATCCGGGTCCGTCCGCGAAGAAGGGCGTTTACTCGGTTCTGCTCGACATCGGCGAGCAGGAGGGCTGGACCACCTGCCATACCTCCGCAGGCCGTCTGATCACCCCGTATGAGAACGAGCTGGTCATCATGCACGAGGGCGCCTCGGGCGGCGGCAAGAGCGAGATGCTTCAGGACATCGCGCGCGAGCCGGACGGCGAGGTCCTCCTCTCCACCAACACGGTAACGGGCGAGAAGACCTACCTGCACATCGGCTCCACCTGTAAGATCGAGCCGGTATGCGACGATATGGCGACCTGCTACCCGACGGTTCAGAACAAGTCGGGCAAGCTCGTGCTCGTCGACGGCGAGGACGGCTGGTTCCTCCGCATGGACGGCGTAACCCATTACGGCTGCGACCCGGTTTACGAGCGCATCTGCACCGAGCCGAAGGAGCCGCTGTGCTTCTTCAACATGGAAGGCCATCCGGGCGCGACCCTGCTGATCTGGGAGCACACGCTGGATTCCAACGGCAAGCCGTGCTCCAATCCGCGCGCCATCGTTCCGCGCTGGGACGTTCCGAACATCGTCAAGGAGCCGGTAGAAGTAGACGTACGCTCCTTCGGCGTCCGTATGCCTCCCTCCACCCGTGACAACCCGAACTACGGCATCATGGGCATGCTGCATATCATTCCGCCGGCACTGGCATGGCTGTGGCGTCTGATCGCGCCGCGCGGCTTCAACAACCCGTCCATCGTCACCGGCAATGAGCTCAAGAGCGAGGGCGTAGGTTCCTACTGGCCGTTCGCGACCGGCAAGCGCGTTGCACAGGCAAACCTGCTGCTGCATCAGATCGTGGACAGCCCGAACACCCGTTATGTGCTCATCCCGAACCAGCACATCGGCGTATACAAGGTCGGCTTCGCGGCTGAATGGATCTCCCGTGAGTATCTGGCCCGCCACGGCGGCGCCAAGATCCGCAGAGAGCATCTGGAGCCGGCGCGCTGCCCGCTGCTCGGCTATGCGATGAAGGATCTGACCATCGACGGCCAGAAGATCCGCTCCAAGTACCTGCGCGTCGATACGCAGGACCGCGTAGGCACCGACGGCTACGACGCAGGCGCGAAGATCCTGACCGATTTCTTCCGCAAGGAGCTGGCAAAGTTCGATACGCCGGAGCTCGATCCGCTCGGCAAGCAGATCATCGACTGCTTCATGAACGGCGGCAAGCTCGAGGACTTCGAGGCGATCACCCCGACCGGCCTTTAATAGACATCAAAAAAGAGAGACTTTTCAGTCTCTCTTTTTTTGTCGGCGCAGCCGACGCTTTCCTGATGATCTGTGTCTTGCCTGCGCGGAGCACGGCCGTCCGAAAGCTCCCGTGCGGAGGCTTTCCCCCTGTAAAAGCACGAAAACCGAGGCGCATTGCCCCGGTTTTCCTTTTTTATGCGTTGCCGTACTGCTCGGCGAGCTGCTGGCTGATGAACTGGCGTGCGGTGCGCGGCGAACGGCCGTTGCGGCGCAGCGCAAAGCGCTCAGCGAGCAGGTGCAGCTCGTCCCGCTCGAGCGCAAGACCGCTCTCGTCGGCGAGCTGCTCGACGATGTACAGATATTCGTCCTTGTCCGGAACGGAGAAGGTGATCTCGAGACCGAAGCGGTCGGACAGGGAGGTGACGGTTTCGAGCGTGTCGCGAACGCGGACGTCGTCGCCCTGACGGTCGGCCATGCTTTCGCGGATGAGGTGGCGGCGGTTGGAGGTCGCGTAGATGACAAGGTTGGACGGCTTGCCGGCGAGACCGCCCTCGATGAACGCCTTGAGGGCCGCGAAATTGTCGTCCTCACGGTCAAAGGTCAGGTCGTCGAGGAATACAATAAAGCGGAACGGCGAGCGGAGCGTCTGCTCGAACAGTTTGGGGAAGCAGGTGATATGGCGCGGCGACATCTGGATGATCTTGAGGCCGCGGTCGGCATACTCGTTGGCGACCGCCTTGACGGTCGAGGATTTGCCGGTGCCCTTGTCGCCGTAGAGCAGGATGTTGTTCGCGTCCTTGCCGTCGAGGAAGGCGCGGGTATTCTGGAGCACCTGCTTTTTCTGGCGTTCGTAGCCCGGCAGGTCATGCAGGCGGATGGTGTCGGGATGGACGATCGGGAGCGCCGAGCCGTCGTCCTGCATGGAGAACGCAGAGGACTGCGCGAAAAAGCCGTAGCCCTCGCTCCGGTAGTAGCCGGCAAGCTCCGCGCCGGTGGTGAACGGAAGCGCGGCGGACGGCGCGAAATCGGGCAGCGAACGCAGCGCATCCGCATCAAAATGCAGAGCTGCCGCCTCGCACAGCTGACTGCCGGAGAGAGCGAGCAGGCCGTTCAGCACCTCGATGTCGTGGGTCGCGGCGGCAAGCAGCGCATCCGCCGGGGCGTCGATCGTGTCGGTCAGCGTGTTGACGTCAAAGTGGACCGCGTTCAGAAAGGAGCGGGAAATATCGCCGCAGGCGAAGCGTGCCGCGCACAGCGCACCGTAGCGGTCCGCGAAATCGGCCGCAGAGCGGTCAAAGGCGGAAAGCGTCTCGGCGTATGCGTTCACGAGCGGGAGACTGAGTACGCCGCGCAGAACGGAAAGCGCGTGCAGACGCAGAGAAAGGTCGGAAAGTTGCATGGGTGACACCTCTTTATATATTTTGCGTTGCTTTTAGGATAACACACCCGGACACGGTTTTCAACATAAGATGAAAGAGAAAAGTTCACGTGCACGGAAAATCTGAATGCACGGAAACATCCACAGGCTGTGGACAACGGGAGGCGCTGATATGAATTTTGCTCTGCTGGTCTGTCGGGGACAGACCGAGGCTTCGGGGATGCAGCATCAGCTCGGGCGGCTCGGCATTCCTGCGGAGGTAGTGAGGCCGCCGCGTCACACACGCACCGAATCCTGCGGCTGGGCGGTGCGCATCGAGGCACGGCAGACCGGGGAAGCGCTCGCGCGGCTGCGCGTGCTGGGGATCGTGCCCTGCCGCATAGAATACGAGGGGGAGAAAGGATGAACTATCTGGACAACGCCGCGACGACGCTCGTCAAGCCGCGCGCGGTCGGGGAAGCGGTGCATCGTGCGCTCACAGGCGCCGCCGGGTACGCGAGGGGCGGCTATGCGGCGGCGCAGCGCGCAGGAGACCTCGTATACGACTGCCGCGAGCAGGCGGCGGCACTGTTCGGCCTGTACGACCCGTCGCGCGTCGTATTTACGCAGAACGCCACGCACGCGCTCAACATCGCCATCCATGCGCTCGCAAGACCGGGGATGAAGGTCGCGGTGAGCGGCTTCGAGCACAACGCGGTCATGCGGCCGCTCGCGCTGCACGGCATCGACCCGGCCGTGCTGCACACGCCGCTCTGGCAGCCGGAGCGCATGGTGCAGGAGGTCAGAAGGGCGCTCGGGGAAGGGACGGAGCTGTTCATCCTGAATCACGTTTCCAACGTGTTCGGCGCGGTCTGTCCGCTCGACGAGATCGGGCGGCTGCTGAGCGCGGCCGGCGTGCCGCTCATTCTGGACGCCTCGCAGTCGGCAGGCGTTCTCGAGCTCGATGTCTCGCGCTGTCCCTGCCTCGCGGCGGTGTGCATGCCCGGTCACAAGGCGCTGTACGGCCCGATGGGGACGGGACTGCTGCTCGCGCTCGATGACCGTCTGGCCTCGCATCCGCTCATGGCGGGCGGCACGGGCAGCCTGTCGGAAAGCATGAACCAGCCGGATTTTCTGCCGGACGCGCAGGAGAGCGGTACGCCCAACGTCCCCGGCATCGCCGGGCTTGCCGCCGGTATCCGCTTCGTGCGCTCGGTCGGCGCGGCGAACATCGCCGCACATGAGAGAAAACTCGTGCGCGAGCTTGCCCGGGCGCTCGAGGCGAACGAAAGGCTCGAGGTATTCAGCCATCCCTCGCAGACCGGCGTGCTCTCGGTCCGCGTCAAGGGCGTTCCTGCGGAGCAGGCTGCCGCGCAGCTGGCGGACGCAGGCATCGCCGTGCGCGCCGGTCTTCACTGCGCTCCGCTCGCCCACCGCACCGCAGGCACGGAGGAGACAGGAACGGTCCGTCTGTCTTTCTCCTTTTATTCGACGCCGGGGCAGGCCGAGCAGGCGGCCGAAGCTTTCAAATTGGTAAAAAAATTGTGAACGCGCTATACAGAAAGAAGGATTTGTGATACGATAATATCAGTATGGCCGAACGGGGATCGAAGAAAGGAAAACCGCAGCGGCCTGCTGTGATTTTTCAAAACACTGCCCCTTCCTGTGCGCAGGGGCAGCGGCATAAAAGGGACAGGAGACTTTATGAGTACATTTCAGACATTGTTTTCCCAGGATATCGGGAGGATGAACTGGAGAACGGTGCTGGACTCGTTTTTCAGCGCGTTCAACCAGTTCCGCACCATATCCTTTATTGATATTATCGATATACTGATCGTTGCGTATATTATCTACCGCATCATGAAGCTGCTCAAGGACACGAGCGCAGAGCGCCTGATCAAGGGCATCATCATCCTTGTCGGCATTATGCTGCTGGCGAGCATGCTGCATCTGACCATGATCTCGTGGCTGCTCCAGCAGGCGCTCAATGTCGGCTTGTTCGCGATCGTGGTCGTGTTTCAGCCTGAGCTGCGCCGTCTGCTCGAGCAGATCGGCAAGGGCAACTTCAGCCGGCTGATCGTGCCGGCAGACGCACCGGACGAGGTCGAGAGCATGATCACCGCGACCGTTTCCGCCTGCGCGGATATGTCGCGCACCAAGACCGGCGCGCTCATCGTGTTCGAGCGCCGCGAGCGTCTGGGCGAGATCATCTCGACGGGCACCATGGTCGATGCCGCGCCGTCTGCCGAGCTGATCAAAAACATCTTTTTCAAGAACAGTCCGCTGCATGACGGTGCGATGATCGTGCGCGCAGGCCGTGTCTGCGCCGCAGGCTGCGTGCTGCCGCTCTCGGGCAACCAGAGCCTGTCGCGCGATCTCGGCACGCGCCACCGCGCGGCGGTCGGCATGAGCGAGAGCGCGGACAGCGTGCTCGTGGTCGTCTCCGAGGAGACCGGCTCGATCTCGGTCGCCATCGGCGGCATGCTCAAGCGCCATCTGTCCCCCGATATGCTGCGCAAGCTGCTCGAAAACGAGCTGCTCGACAGCGAAAAGCAGGAAAAGAGCCGACTTGCCGCGATTCGTGATATGTGGAAGGGAGGCGCAGGCAAATGAAGAACATTCTGAAGAAGCATGATATTTCGCTGCGCCTGCTCTCGCTGCTGCTGTCGGTCGTTCTGTGGGCGGTCGTCATGGACATGGACAACCCGGAGCGTCCGCGCACGTTCGACAACATTCCGGTGCGCATCAGCGGCGCGACGGTGCTCCAGCAGCAGACCGGCCTCTCGCTCATCGAGGGCGCCGACTCGACGGTAAAGATCACGCTGCGCGGCCCGAGCAAGACGCTCGGCGACATCAAGGCGAGCCAGATCGCGGCGTCGGTCGATATTTCCGGCCTGACCGAGGCGAACGAGTATGACCTGCCGGTTTCGGTCACGGTCAGCCGCTCCGGCCTCGAGGTGGAATACATCTCCCCGACCAAGGTGCATGTGCGCGTGGACAAGGTGGATACGAAAGACATCCCGGTCGATGTGAACGTCGCGGGCACCCCGGCGGACGGCTGCCGCGCCGGCAAGCCGTCCTCGCCGGTCAGCACCATCACGGTGCAGGGCCCGGCGGCCGAGCTTGCGAACGTGGCCAAGGCGGTCGCGGTCATCGACGTGACGGGCGCGGAGTCTACGCTGACCAATATCGAATGTCCGGTCACGCTGTATGACAGGGACGGCACGGCCGTCGCCTCGCAGCACATTACGAGCAAGACCGAGAAGATCAAGGTCACGGTGCCGATGTACAACATCGACACGCTGCCGCTGACCGTCACGCTCAAGGACGGCGGCAAGCTGACCGCGCAGCAGGTCAAGTACAGCATCAGTCCGGAGAGCGTCAAGGTCGTGACGAGCGACCAGGCGTCCCTCGGCGACCTCAGGGAGCTCAATCTCGGCGAGATCGATCTGGGCAGCGTGCGCACGGGCGTGCCGATCGAGCTGTCCATCCGCGACAAGCTGCCGGAGGGCGTTTCGCTCGAAAACGGTCAGCCGGACAAGGCGAAGGTGACGATAACCGTGGACGGCATCGCGACGCGCAAGGTGCAGGTCTCCAAGTTCGCCCCGAACGATACCTCGGCGGATACCACGCCGTACAGCGTCAAGATCCTCACCAGCTCGGTCGAGATCGAGCTGCGCGGCAACGAGAGCGAGCTGCAGGAGGTCGAGACCGACAGCCTGTCGATCGGCCTGACGTTCGACTCGGTATCGCTCGGTACCGGCAGACACAAGGTCAAGGGCATCGCGGCGGCCATCGGTCTGCCGAGCGACGTGACGCTCGTGGAAGAGGACATCGAGGTGGAAATTCAGATCACAGGGGACGGCTCGGGCGGAGCGGACAGCGGTTCCTCTGACTGGACCGGCGAGAACGGGGAGGACAGCGAATGAGCCTGCTTGTGACCGGCATCCGGCTGCCGTTTGACGAGCCGGAGACGGCGGCGCTCGACAGAGCCCGCCGTCTGACCGGACTGCTATCTTCGGAGACCGAGGCTGCGGTATGCCGCGTCAGCATCGACGCGCGCCGCGGCCAGATCTCCCGCGTATATTCGGTGCGTCTGGACGCACCCTGCGACGAGAAGGCATTTGCGGAAAAGCTGCAGATGCCGTCTGTGCGTTATAAAGAAAATGCAAGGCCTGCCGTTCCGCACGGCGAAAAGCGCCTTGCGCACCGTCCGGTCGTCGTGGGTCTCGGCCCTGCCGGACTGTTCGCGGCGTACACGCTCGCCCGGCACGGCTTCCGTCCGATCGTACTCGAGCGCGGCGGCGATATGGACGAGCGCGACAGGGCGGTAGATACGTTCTGGAGCGGCGGCGCGCTCGACCCGGACTGCAATATCCAGTTCGGCGAGGGCGGCGCGGGCGCGTACTCGGACGGCAAGCTGACCACGCGCATCGGCGATGCGCTGTGCGAGACCGTGCTCGAAACGCTCGCCGCGCACGGCGCTCCGGCGGACATCGTGAAAAAGGCCAAGCCCCATGTCGGCACGGACATCCTCAAGGATGTCGTGCGCGAGATGCGGCGCGAGATCGTGAAGAACGGCGGCGAGGTGCATTTCCGCACGGCGCTGACCGGCGTTTCTCTGAAAAACGGCGCGCTGACCGCCGTCCGCGCGGACGGCATGGACATCCCCTGCGAGCGGGCGGTCATCGCGGTCGGTCATTCGGCGCGCGATACCTTCCTCGCGCTGCATGAAAACGGCGTTTACTTCGAGCCGAAGGCGTTTTCGGTCGGCGTGCGCATCGAGCACCTTCAGAGCGAGCTTGACCGGGCGCTTTACGGAAAATTCGCCGGTCATCCGCTGCTGCCGCCGGCAGAATACAACCTGTCGCGGCGCGCGGACGGACGCGCGTGCTATTCGTTCTGCATGTGCCCGGGCGGCGTGGTCGTCGCGGCGCAGAGCGAGCAGGATACGGTCGTGACCAACGGCATGAGCTATCATGCGCGCAGCGGCAAAAACGCCAACGCGGCGCTTGCCGTCTCGGTAGACCCCGAGGATTTCGAGAACGGAACGCCCTTCGGCGGCGTGGCGCTCCAGCGTCAGATCGAGCACGCGGCGTATGCGCAGACGGGCTCGTACCGCGCGCCGTGTCAGCGCGTGGGCGATTTCCTTGCGGACAGGCCGACGAAAAGTCTCGGCGCGGTAGAGCCGACCTATCCGGTCGGCGTGGAGCCCGGACGCGCGGCGGCGAGCCTGCCGGATTTCGCGCAGACTATGCTGCGCGACAGCCTGCCGTATTTCGGCAGGAAGATCCGCGGCTATGACGCGGCGGACGCACTGCTGACCGGCCCGGAGACGCGGACCTCATCCCCGGTACGCATGAAGCGCGGCGAGGACCTGTTCGGCCTCGGCGTCGCCGGACTCATTCCCTGCGGCGAGGGCGCAGGCTACGCAGGCGGCATCATGTCCGCCGCAGTCGACGGCATCCGCGCAGCGTTCCGCATCATGGAAGAATATAAACCAGAGTAAGCAATTACCAGAGTGAAAATAAGGACTGAATCAAAATGACCCAACAGGGAACCATCAAAAAGCTGCTCCCCGGCGGCAGGGCAGAGGTCGAGGTAACGCGCCGTTCGGCGTGCGGCCATGACTGCGCCAAGTGCGGCGGCTGCGGCGGTCTGGAGACCCAGACGCTCTACGTCACCGCGCGCAACCATACCGATGCCGGCATCGGCGACCGCGTGCTCATCGAGGGCGAGACCGGCCGCGTGCTCGGCCTTGCGGCGCTCGTCTACATGCTGCCGCTCGTGCTGTTCTTCATCGGCTACGCCATCGGCAATGCGGCCGGCGGCGGTGCGTCCGGTGCGCTCGTCGGCGGCGTGCTGTTCGCGCTCGGCATCATCGGCGCGATCTTTTACAGCAGAAGGATGAAGCAGAACGGCGAAGTCCCGTTCGAGATCACGCACAAGCTTTAAGGCAACACCGCACAATTAAAGCTGCGGCGCTTTGCGGAAATTTTGTGCCCTGACTTTGTTGCGATTTCACGGTAATACATCAAGTATTACCGCAAAACCGCGCCTTGTCAGAACGCAAAATTTGCTCGCAAATCGCTCTTGTTCAATTATGCGGTATTGCCCTAAGAGCGCGGAGCAAACAGAAATTATGCGGGAACCGGGAGAATGATCTCGGTTTTCGTGCTGTGAGAGGGAAAGTGCGCGGCCCTGCGAACGGAAACGAGCCATCCGGCCGCATGAATTCTCTGAACTTTTTATGAATTTTCGCCAATTTTCCGTGTTCGCCCTTGTCATATGCGCGAAAGTTCGGTAAAATAAATTGATACCGCGAGAAGGTCAGTATTGTTATGAACACTGAGTGGAAAATTATGGCTTTCCTCGCGGAAATTCTGCTGTCGAAAAGACGGCGCGAAAGGGTTATGCGATGTTTGGCTTTATCCGACCGGTGAAGTCCGAGCTGAAGGTGAAAGAAGCGGACCGCTTCCAGCAGGTGTACTGCGGTCTGTGCCACGCCATCCGCGCACGGTACGGCCGGTTCTATACAATGTTTCTCAGCTATGACATGACCTTTTATGCTCTTGTCGTCGGCAGCGGCGAGACGCCGAAGGCACAGACCGAGCGCCGCCGCTGTGATGCGCACCCGGTGACGAAACGGGTCTGCGCCTCGCCCGATGACGCGCTCGCGCTCGCGGCGGATGCGAGCGTGCTGCTGAGCTATCATAAATTCCGCGACAATCTTGCGGACGAAAAGGGCGCAAAGCGCCTGCTCGCCGCCGTGCTGTGCCGCCTTGGACGGCGCGGCTACGAAAAAGCGAGGGCGCGCCTGCCCGAGGCCGACCGCGACATCCGCGCGGCGCTCGACGAGCTGCACGCACTCGAAAACGAAAACTGCGCTTCGATGGACCGCGCAGCGGACGCCTCCGCCCGAATGACGGCGGCGGTCGTGCCGCACACGGGCGACGCACGGGAGCGCGTTCTCCGGCAGATGTTCTACCATGCCGGACGATGGCTTTACCTGCTCGACGCGGCGCAGGACGTCCCGGAGGACATGAAAACAGGCGCGTATAATCCGCTCGTTCAGCGCTACGCGCTGAAAACGCCTGACATCACAGACATAAAACAACCGCTGGAGCGCACACTGGAGCGGTCGCTCGCCGACGTATGCACGGCCTTCGACCTTCTGGATGCGCAGCGCGATGCGGAGATCATCCGCAATATCATTTTTCTTGGTATGCCGACCGTGACGAGACAGGTGCTCGACGGCACATACCAACCGAACGGAGGCAGGGGAAAGCATGGATCCCTATAAGGTACTCGGTGTAACGCCGCAGACGAGTGATGACGATGTAAAACGCGCCTATCGTGAGCTTGCGCGCAAGTATCATCCGGACAACTATGTCAATAATCCGCTCGCCGACCTGGCAGAAGCACGCATGAAGGAGATCAACGAGGCTTACGATACGATCATGAGCGAGCGCTCGGGCAAAACGGGCGCCGGTGCGGGCAGCACCGGTCAGAGCTATAATGGTCAGACCTACGGCCAGAGCTACGGCGGCCAGCGGACCTATGCCGGTCCGAACGCCGCGCTCTATGCACAGGTGCGCCAGGCCATCAATCAGGGCAACCTCAACATGGCCGAGAGCCTGCTCACCCGTGCGTCCGGCCGCGATGCCGAGTGGTTCTTCCTGACCGGTACGATCTACGCACGCAAGGGCTGGTACGATGAGGCGCAGCGCGCCTACATCAAGGCCTGCGAGCTCGACCCGGGCAACGCGGAATACCACAACGCGCTGAACAACCTCAACATGACCGGCGGCTACGGCGGCTACCGTCCGATGCAGGAGATGAGCGCCTGTGATTACTGCGTTCAGCTCGCCATCTGCAACTGCTGCTGCAATACCTGTCTGAACGGCTGCTGCGCAGGAGGCGGCTGCTGATATGAACACACGGGAAATTGCGCGCGGCGGACTGCTCGCGGGGTTTGCCGTTGTGCTGCTGTATATCGGCGGACTCATTCCGCAGGCAGCGCCTGCGCTGTGCATCTCGGCCGGCGTCGTGTCCGCGGTGCCGCTCATCCGCAGCTTCGCGCTGCGCACCTCGCTCACCGTCTATGCGGCGGTGAGTGCGCTGTCGCTCATGCTCGTGCCGAGAAAGAGCGTCGCGGCGGCCTATATCGCCGTCTGCGGCCTGTATCCCATTGTAAAATACCTCATCGAGAGCCGCGTCCGCCTCGGCGCACGCATGGCGCTCAAGCTGGCATATGCGAATCTTGTGCTCGCCGTGCTGGGTGCGCTCGTATCAAAGGGCGTGTTTCCGCAGCTGGAAATGCCCGGATTTTTCGCACTCGCGGCGTTCTGGTTCGCGGCGAACATCGGATTTGCCGTTTTTGATGCCGTTCTGACGCGGTTCATCCGCTTTGTGCGGCGGTATCTGCCGAAAATTTGACGGTTCCGCATGGAAATGCGTTTATATTACATGGATTTTCCTGAGGGGGAAGAGATAAAATGAAGAGTATGACCGGCTACGGCCGCGCGCGACAGGTGCTGCATGGACGCACCGTTACCGTCGAGCTGCGCGCCGTCAACCACCGCTATCTGGACTGCACGGTAAAGGCGCCGCGCCAGTTCGGCTTTCTGGATGACGCCGTGAAGAAGGCGGCCGCCGCGCGCATCGCACGCGGCAAGACCGAGATCTATGTCAGCGTCGAGACCGACGAGGGCGGCGATCTTTCCGTCACGGTAAACCACGCGCTCGCAGAGCGCTATCTGGCGGCGCTGCGCGAGCTGTCCGAAAAGTACGGCCTGCGCGACGATGTGACCGTCATGAGCCTCGCAAAGCTCCCCGATGTACTCGGCTCGGAACGCATCGAGCAGGACGCGGACGAGCTGACGCAGGACGTTCTGACCGTATTTGCCGAGGCCTGCGACGGCTTCGACCAGATGCGTGAGCGCGAGGGCGAAAAGCTCGCGGAGGACGTCAGAAACCGCGCCTCGGTCATCGAGACGCTGGTCGGCGAGGTCGAGAAGCGCTCGCCCGAGCGCGTTGCGGAGTACCGCGAAAAGCTGCTCGCACGCATGCGCGAGGTGCTCGAGAGCACGGACATCGACGAGACGCGCATCGTCACCGAGGCCGCGATCTACGCGGACAAGACGGCGGTGGACGAGGAGACCGTGCGCCTGCGCAGCCATCTGCATCAGCTCGACGGCATGCTGAACGAGGTAAAGCCCGTCGGCCGCAAGCTGGATTTTCTGGTGCAGGAGATGAACCGCGAGGCGAACACCATCGGCTCGAAGGCGAACGATGTCGAGATGGCGCAGACCGTCGTGAACATCAAGAGCGAAATTGAAAAAATTCGCGAGCAGATTCAGAATATCGAATAAAATATCGTATCAAACCGGCTGTGCCGCCTGAAAAACGCGGCGCGGCATGAGAAAAGGGGGCAGACCGAAGTGAAGCTCATCAATATCGGCTTCGGAAACATGGTGGCGGCGTCGCGTCTCATCGCGATCGTCAGCCCGGATTCCGCGCCGGTCAAGCGTACCGTACAGGAGGCACGCGACCGCGGCATGATCATCGACGGCACCTACGGCCGCCGCACGCGCGCGGTGCTCATCATGGACAGCGACCATGTTGTGCTGAGCGCACTTCAGCCCGAAACCGTCGCCGCGCGCTTCGCCGGCGACACCGAGGAAGGAGCAACAGAGGATGCGTAAGGGAACACTGTATGTTTTCACCGGCCCGTCCGGTGCAGGCAAGGGTACGGTGCTGGGCCGGCTGCTTGCCGAGGACGACCGGCTGTTTTTCTCGATCTCCGCGACGACGCGCGCGCCCCGTCCGGGCGAGCAGAACGGCGTGCACTATTATTTCCTTGAAAAGGCGGATTTCGAGAACCGGATCGCGCATGGCGCGTTTCTGGAGCACGCACAGTATGTCGGCAACTACTACGGCACGCTCGAGGCGCCGGTCAACGAAAAGCTCGACGAGGGCTTTGACGTTATTCTGGAGATCGAGGTGCAGGGCGCGATGCAGATCAAGAAAAAGCGCCCGGATGCCGTGATGGTATTCATCGCGCCGCCGTCCTTCGAGGAGCTGGCAAGCCGCCTGCGCGGCCGCGGCACCGAGGATGAGGCCAAGGTGCAGAAGCGCCTCGAGACCGCAAAGGGCGAGCTGGAGCAGAAGGATAAATTCGACTATGTGGTCGTAAACGACACGGTAGACCGCGCGGTAGACGAGATCAAAGGCATTCTCGCCTCCCGTCGATAACACAGGCAATCACAGATAAAATTATACACTGGGTAATATAAGGAGATTTGATTACAATGCTGAACCCTTCGATGCAGGAACTGATGAAACGAGTAGGCAACCGCTATCTGCTGGTCAATCTGGCCGCACAGCGCGCGCGCGACATTGCCGACGAGGCAGAGCAGAGCGGCGTGCCGCTGACCGACAAGGCGGTAAAGCTCGCGCTCGATGAGATCGCAGCCGGCGAGATCGTTTACCGTCCGGGTCCGCGCGTAGAGCCGGTCAAGACCGCAAACAACCCGATCGCCGCCGCAATGGTAGACGTTGACGACGACCTCGACGACGAGGAGCGCGCGTCGGACTCCGACGAGGAGAATGAGGACGGCGAAACGACGGTTTCCCGCCGCCGCATGGACGAGTTCGATGACGAGGAGCTCGACGACGGCGATATTCCGGAGGAGGACCGCTAAGCGATGCGCTTTGCAGGAAAGACCGTCGTTCTGTGCGTGACGGGAGGCATCGCGGCGTACAAGGCCGCCGACCTCACGAGCAAGCTGCATCAGAACGGCGCGGAGGTGCGCGTGCTCATGACCGAGTCCGCCGCACAGTTCATTTCGCCCATGACGTTCGAGACGCTCTCGGGCAGCCGCGCGGTCGTCGATACCTTCGACCGCAGCTTTCCGTGGGAGGTCGAGCATATCTCGCTCGCCAAAGCGGCGGACGTGTTCGTCATCGCGCCCGCGACTGCAAACGTGATCGCCAAGGCGGCGCACGGCATCGCGGACGATATGGTGACGACGACGCTGCTCGCGACTAGGGCGCCGGTCGTTGTCGCGCCGGCCATGAACACCGGCATGTATGACAACCCGGTGACGCAGAGCAATCTGGAAACGCTGCGCGGGCGCGGCTTCCATATCATCGACCCGGCGGCAGGCCATCTCGCCTGCGGCGACAGCGGCCGCGGCAAGCTGCCTGACACGCAGACCCTGCTCTGGGGCATCGAAAAGGCGCTGACCGGGCAGGATCTTGCCGGAAAGCACGTGCTCGTCACCGCAGGGCCGACGCAGGAGGCGATGGACCCCGTGCGTTTTCTGTCCAACCACTCGACCGGCAAGATGGGCTACGCCATCGCGGGCCGCGCGGCGATGCGCGGCGCCGAGGTCACGCTCGTGTCCGGCCCGACCGCGCTCGACACGCCGAAGGGCGTTAACCGCGTGGACATCCGGTCGGCGCGCGATATGTACGATGCGGTCCTGTCCCGCGCCGCGCAGCAGGACTTTATTATCAAGGCCGCCGCTGTCGGTGATTACCGCCCGGCGGAGACCGCAGACGAAAAGCTCAAAAAGGGCGACGGCGAGCTGAACATCCGCCTTGCGCGGAACCCGGATATTCTGGCGGCGCTCGGCGCGGACAAGCGGCCGGGACAGCTTCTGTGCGGCTTCGCGATGGAGACGCAGAACCTGCTCGACAACGCGGAGAGCAAGCTGCGCCGCAAGAACTGCGATATGCTCGTGGCGAATTCGCTGCGCGACAAGGGCGCCGGCTTCGGCACGGATACCAACATCGCAACGCTCCTGTTCGCGGACGGACACCGGGAACAGCCGTCCATTATGAGCAAGGCAGACCTCGCGGACCTCATCCTCGACCGTCTGCTCGGCATGAGCCGGAGATAACAGACTGCAAGGGCGGAGTGACCGGCTCCGCCTTTTGCGGCATAAACCATTATAAACAGCAGGAAAGGCCGTGACGATCCTTGGCGGAAACCATTTGTGCTGTCGCTCTGGATGCGGCGACCTACGCGATCGACAAGCTATATTCTTACCGTGTGCCGAACGAGCTGCGGGAACAGGTGCAGATCGGCACCCGTGTTCTCGTGCCGTTCGGCTTTGGCAATAAACGGGCAGAAGGCGTTGTGCTCGCCTTTCGCGAGGACACGGGCGAATACCGTCTCAAGCCTATCGTGGAAGCGCTCGATGAGCAGCCGGTGCTGACGCAGGAGCAGCTGAAGCTCGCCGCGTGGATGCGGGAGCGGCTGTACTGTACCTATTTCGACTGCGTGCGCGCCATGCTCCCGGCCGGACTGTGGTTCAGGCGGAACGAGATGTACACGCTTGCCCCGGATGCAGACCCGGCGGCGCTGCACGCGCGCGAGGGCGAGGAAGGCGAGGTGCTGCGCCTGTTCGACACGGCGGGGCAGACGCTTTCACTCGCCGAGATACGCGAACGCCTCGGAAAGGGCGCAGGGCGCACGCTCGATGCGCTCGCGGGCGAGGGCATCCTCGTCTACCACAGCAACACCGTGCAGAAGACCGGCGACAAGACCGAAAAAATGCTCGCGCTCGACATGGAGTCCGATGAAGCGATGAGCCGGGTGCGGCGCAGCGCCGCGCGGCAGGACGTCGTGTCCGCGCTCGCGGACGGCATCTGGATGAGCCAGAAGGAGCTGTCCTACATGACGGGCGCGAGCGACGCCGCCCTGCGCGATATGATCAAAAAGGGCATCCTGCGTGTGAAATACGAGGAACGCATGCGTGCGCCGGACTTTTCCGATGTGCCGCGCGCGGCGAAGCCCGTGCTCTCCGCGCAGCAGCAGGAGGCATATGACGGCATGGCCGCGCTCATGGATGAGCCGAAGGCGCAGGCCGCGCTGCTGTTCGGCGTGACGGGCAGCGGCAAGACGCAGGTCTATCTGCGCCTGATCGCGCACGCGCTCGAGACCGGAAAGAGCGCCATCGTGCTCGTCCCGGAGATCGGACTGACGCCGCAGGTGCTGCGGCAGTTCGCCGCACAGTTCGGCGATCAGGTCGCGGTGCTGCACTCTGCGCTGTCCGCCGGAGAGCGCTGCGACAGCTTCAAAAAGATCAAGACCGGCCGTGCGCGCGTCGTGATCGGCACGCGCTCTGCGGTGTTCGCGCCCGTGCGCGACCTCGGCGTCATCATCATCGACGAGGAGCAGGACGGCGCGTACAAGTCCGAGCAGAGTCCGCGCTACCATGCGCGCGACGTCGCGAAATACCGCGCCGTGCAGACGGACGCGCTGCTCGTGCTCGGCTCGGCAACGCCGTCTGTCGAGACATATTACGGCGCGAAACAGGGAAAATACCCGGTCTTCCGTCTGACCGAGCGCTTTCTCGGCGCCGGCCTGCCCGAGGTGCTCATCTCGGATATGCGCGGGCAGACGCGCGCCGGACGCTCGGGCGTCATCGGCGCTGACCTCGAGCGCGAGCTGCTCGACACGCTCGACCGAGGCCGGCAGGCGATCCTGTTCCTCAACCGCCGCGGCAACAGCCGGGTCATCGGCTGCGCGATGTGCGGCTGGGTGCCTGAGTGCCCGCACTGCTCGACGAACATGACCTATCATTCGGCCTCGGGCCGCGCGATGTGCCACTACTGCGGCGCGTCCATCAAGATCACGGGCACCTGCCCAGTCTGCGGCGGCGAGGAGCTGTTCACCGAGACCCCCGGCACGCAGCGCGTCGAGCAGGAGCTGAACGAGCGCTTCCCGGACGCGCGCGTGCTGCGCATGGACGCGGACACGATGAACACCAAGGGGGCGCACGAAAAGCTGTTTTCCGCCTTTGCGCGCGGCGAAGCGGACATCCTGCTCGGCACGCAGATGGTCACGAAGGGACTGGATTTCGAAAACGTGACGCTCGTCGGCGTGCTCGACGCGGATCAGAGCCTTTACGCGCAGGATTACCGTGCGAGGGAGCGCACGTTTTCCCTCATCACGCAGGTCGTGGGGCGTGCCGGACGGCGCTTCGACACCGGCCGTGCGGTCATTCAGACCTACAGCCCGACCCATCCGGTCATTCTGACCGCGGCGCGGCAGGACTACGAAAAATTCTATGAAAGCGAAATGGAAACGCGCGAGGCGCTGCGCTGTCCGCCGGTCTGCACGTTTACGGTGCTGACTGCGGCGGGCGAGGTCGAGCAGCAGGTGCTGAAAAGCCTGCTCGCGCTCAAAAACCGCCTGCTCAGCCTGATGGAAGGCCAGTATGCGGACGTAAAGGCGCCCGTTCTGGGCCCGGCGGCGGCGCAGGTCGTCAAGGTCATGGGGCGTTACCGCTACCATCTGACCATGCGCGCGAGAGACAGCGCGCGGTTCCGCAGTCTGGTCTCGGGCGTGCTGCGCGAGTTCATGCTCGACAGCCGCAATCGCGGCGTGACCGTTTTCGCAGACAGCAATCCGGATCTGTAATCGGATTCCGGACTTCTATTTCATTGATCCCGGCAAGGAGCGATACCCATGAGCAGGTTCATTATTCGCAGAGCGAAGGCGGAGGACGGCGCGGCGCTCTGCGCAATCTACGCGCCGTACATCACGGACACGACCATCACATTTGAGTACGAGGTGCCGACGGACGCGGCGTTTTCCGACCGCATCCGCGAGACCGCCGCGCAGTTTCCCTATCTCGTGTGCGAAAAGGACGGCGGAATCATCGGCTACGCCTACGCGCACCGCATCCGTGAGCGCGCGGCGTACGACTGGGATGCGGAGCTGTCTGTCTACCTGAAGCAGGGTACGCACGGGCGCGGCATCGGCACGGTGCTGCTCGCCTGCCTCATCGAGCTGCTCGAGATGCAGGGCCTTCGCCATCTTTACAGCTGCGTGACCATGCCGAACCCGAGAAGCGTCGGCATGCAGCACAGGCTCGGCTTTGAGGATGCGGGCGTCTGGCATAGCTCCGGCTGGAAGTTCGGCGCATGGCACGACGTCGCGTGGTTTGAAAAGCACGTGGGCGGGGGCGAGCCGAAGCCGGTCGTTCCGTTTCCCGAGCTTGACGGGGACATTATACAGAAAACACTCAATATTTACACAGAAAAGCTGAATTTGGAGGATAAATAATCATGGCACTTCGCAAAATTCTTACCAAGGGCGACGAACAGCTGGCAAAGCACTGCCGTCCGGTCGAAAAGTTCGACGACCGCCTGCATGTACTGATCGACGATATGCGCGAGACGCTGGAAAACTCGGGCGGCGTCGGCCTTGCCGCCCCGCAGGTCGGCATCCTGCGCCGCGTCGTCGTGCTCCTCGACGTCAACAAGGACCCGGAGGAGATGGTCGAGCTGGTCAACCCCGAGGTCATCGAGCAGCGCGGCGCGGAGCGCGTCGTAGAGGGCTGCCTGTCTGTTCCGGGCGTTTACGGCTATGTGACCCGTCCGACATGGGCGAAGATCCGCGCACAGGACCGCTTCGGCAACTGGTTCGAGCGCGAGGGCGAGGGCATCGTCGCACAGTGCTTCTGCCACGAGACCGAGCACCTTGACGGCCACCTGTTCATCGAAAAGGTCGAGGAATATGTCGATGTCGAGCAGATGCAGGACGGTGAGGAAGAGTAATGCGGATCGTTTTCATGGGTACGCCGGATTTCGCCGTACCGAGCCTTCAGGCGCTTCTGGACGCCGGACATGAGGTCGCGGCGGTCTACACGCAGCCGGACAAGCCGCAGGGCCGCAAGCAGATTCTGACCGCGCCGCCGGTCAAGGAGCTTGCCCTCGCGCACGGCATCCCGGTCTTTCAGCCGGATACGCTCAAAAAAGAGGAGGAGCAGGCGCGTCTGCGCGAGCTTGCTCCCGAGGTCATCATCGTCGTCGCCTACGGCAAGCTGCTGCCGAAGGCTGTGCTCGACATTCCGCCGCGCGGCTGCATCAACGTCCACGGCTCGCTCCTGCCGCGCTGGCGCGGCGCGGCGCCGATTCAGTGGGCGGTCATCGCAGGCGACGAGAAGGCCGGCGTTACCACCATGCTGATGGCGGAGGGGCTGGACACCGGCGATATGCTGCTGACGAGCGAGACGCCGGTCGGCGCACGCGAGACTGCCGGCGAGCTGTTCGACCGCCTTGCGCAGTCGGGCGCGGAACTTTTGACCGAAACGCTCGTCAGACTGGATGAGATCACACCGCGTCCGCAGAACGACGCGGAGAGCTGCTACGCGCATATGCTCGACAAGAAGATGGCGGTCATTGACTGGTCGAAGTCCGCGCGCGAGCTCGACTGTCTGGTGCGCGGCCTCAATCCGTGGCCGATCGCACTGACCAGCCTTGCAGGCGAACGCCTCAAGGTCTACGCCGCTGAGCCGGCGGACGGCTGCGGCGAGCCGGGCACGGTGCTCGAGGCCGACCCGAAAAAGGGTCTGACGGTCGCCTGCGGCGAGGGCGCGCTGACGCTGACCGAAATTCAGCTCGTCGGCGGCAAACGCATGAAGGCGACCGATTTCCTGCGCGGCCATGCCGTCGAAAAGGGCAGCAGACTGGGCGAGTAATCCCAGCAATCAAGGGAGGTTTTTCCATGCCGTATATGGGTTATTACGGAATTGATATGTACTATATCGTGCTGGTACTGCCGTGCGTGCTGTTCGCGTTCTGGGCGCAGTCGCAGGTCAACGGCACGTTCAACCGCTACTCGCGCGTCATGAGCCGCCGGGGGCTGACCGGCGCGCAGGCGGCTCAGGCCGTGCTGCGTGCGAACGGCGTGACGGGCGTCAGCATCGAATATGTCGCCGGAAAGCTGACCGACCATTTTGATCCGCGGACGAACACGATCCGCCTGTCCGCGTCGGTCTATCAGTCCACCTCGGTCGCGTCCATCGGCGTGGCCGCGCATGAGGCGGGCCATGCGGTGCAGTATGCGGTCGGCTATTCGCCCATCCGCCTGCGCAACGCCATCGTTCCGCTGACGCAGGTCGGCGCGACCGCCGCCATGCCGCTCATTCTGATGGGTCTCGTGCTGAACTTCGGCGTGCTCATCAAGGTCGGCATCATCGCGTTCGCACTTTCGACCGTGTTCCAGCTCGTGACGCTGCCGGTCGAGATCAACGCCTCGCGCCGCGCACTCGCGGCGATCGGACAGACGCATATGCTCGATGAGGACGAGTACGGCATGGCGAAAAAAACGCTGACGGCGGCTGCGATGACCTATGTGGCGGCGCTTGCGGTATCGCTCGCGCAGCTGCTCCGACTGCTGCTCATTTTCGGAGGAAGAAACCGCGATGATCGATAAAAGACCCAAAACGCCGCGCGAGGTCGCCGCTTTTTCGCTGTTTTCCATGGCGGAGGAGGGCGCGTGGTCGGACGGCGCGCTGCATCATTATCTCTCCCGCGCCGGTCTGGACGGCCGGGACGCTGCGCTTGCCGCGCGTCTGACCTACGGCACGGTGCAGAACGAGCTGCTGCTCGACTGGTATCTGCGCAGCTTTTCCTCTCTGCGGCTTAAAAAGATCGCGCCGCGCGTGCTTGCGTGTCTGCGCATGGGACTGTATCAGCTCATTCTGATGGACAAGATCCCGGCGCACGCGGCGGTTGCGGAGACGGTCTCGCTCGTGCGGCACTACTGCCACGCGAACGACCGCACCGTATCCTTCGCCAACGCCGTCATGCGAAAAGCGGCGGAGGCGGTCGAAAAGAACGCGCTGCCGCGGCTCGACTGCCCGGACAAGGAAAGCTACTACGCGCTCCGGTACAGCCATCCTGAATGGCTCGTGCGCCTGCTCTCCGAGCAGTTCGGTCAGAAGCTGACCGAGCGCATCTGTCAGGCGGACAACGCTGACACGCCGGTCTCGGTGCGCGTCAACAGGATGAAGACTACGCCGGACGAGGCGAAGGCCGAGCTCGAGCGCGCCGGGATGACGGTCACGCCGCACCGCGCGTTCGCAGACATCCTGCTGTGCACGGGCGGCGACGCGGCCGCGACCGAGGCGTTCCGCGAGGGACGCATCACCGTGCAGGACGCGGCGAGTGCGCTCGCGGCGTTCGTCGCCGACCCGAAGCCGGGCACGGCCGTCCTCGACTGCTGCGCCGCCCCCGGCGGCAAGAGCTTCGCCATGGCGGAGAAAATGCAGGGGAAGGGCAGCCTGACCTCGTGCGACATCTACGAGCACAAGCTGAAGCGCATTCGAGAGGGCGCCGCGCGTCTCGGTCTGCCGAACATCCGCACCGAGCTTCAGGACGCCTCCGCGTTCCGCGCGGAGTGGGCGGAGAGCGCGGATACCGTGCTGTGCGATGTGCCGTGCTCGGGCCTCGGCATCATCCGCAAAAAGCCGGAAACGCGCTACAAGGACCCGGACGAGATCGCAAAGCTGCCTGCCTTGCAGCTCGCCATTCTGGAAAACTGCGCGAGGTACGTCAAAAAGGGCGGCACGCTCGTCTACTCGACCTGCACCATCCTGCGGCGCGAGAATGAGGACGTTGTGCGCGCCTTTCTTGCGGCGCATCCGGAGTTCGCGCCCGCGCCGTGGTCGCATCCGGTCTGCGGCGGGCGGGAGGACGGCATGGTGACGCTCCTGCCGCCTGAGCACGACACGGACGGGTTCTTTATTGCGAAATTAAAACGGATTGGAAATTGAAAGAGCCATGACAGAAATCAAATGTTTAACGATAGATGAATTAAAATCAGCTTTAAAGGACATGGGGGAAAAGCCGTTCCGCGCAGGACAGATCTTCAAGTGGCTGCACGAGGGAGTTCAGTCCTTCGACGAGATGAGCAATCTCTCCAAGGAGCTGCGCGCGCGGCTCGCGGAGAACTTCATCCTGACCGTTCCCGAGGTCGCGCGCAAGCAGGTCAGCAGGGTCGACGGCACGGTAAAGTATCTGTGGCGCATGCGCGACGGCGACTGCGTGGAGTCCGTTCTCATGCACTACGAGCACGGCGTTTCGGTCTGCGTCTCGACGCAGGTCGGCTGCCGCATGGGCTGCAAATTCTGCGCGTCCGGCCTGAACGGCAAAAAGCGCAATCTTTCCGCCGGTGAGATCCTGGACGAGATCCTGTTCATGCAGAAGGACAGCGGCGAAAAAGTCTCGAATATCGTGCTGATGGGCACGGGCGAGCCGCTCGACAACTACGACAACGTGCTGAAATTCCTGCACCTTGTCAGCTGCCCGGAGGGAATTAACATCGGACAGCGGCATATATCCTTGTCAACGAGCGGAATTGCTGATAAAATAGAGACACTGGCAAAGGAAAAGCTCCAGATCACGCTTTCGGTATCGCTGCACGCGCCGGACGACGAGACCCGTTCGTCCATCATGCCGGTCAACGACGCCTATCCCGTGGAACGGCTGATGCAGGCGTGCCGGTATTACTTCGATACCACAGGCCGCCGGATTTCCTACGAGTACATGATGGCACGGGACAAGACCGACCGGCCGTGGCAGGCGGAAAAGCTCGCGAAGCTGCTCCGCGGCCGGCCGGGCCATGTCAACCTCATCCCGCTCAACGAGGTGGAGGAAAGTCCGCTCTCGCCCTCGAAACCGGAGACCGTGCGCCGCTTTCAGCAGGCGCTCGAAAAGCGCGGCGTGACCGCGACCGTGCGCAGAAAGCTCGGCCCGGACATCGACGCAGCCTGCGGTCAGCTTCGCCGGCGCGAGATGAAGGAGCAAGGATAACCTGTGTCTGAGGAGGCAGAAGGCAATGGAATACTTCGGAATTACCGATAAGGGGCGCGTGCGTCCGACCAATCAGGATATTTACCGAATCGAAGCGTGCCCGGACAGGGACAGCGCGCTCGTCCTCGTGTGCGACGGCATGGGCGGCGCGAACGCAGGCAACGTCGCGAGCCGCTTTGCGGCGGAGTGTTTTGTCGAGGAGGCAAAGCCGGCACTTGAGACCGGTGCGGACGAGATGACGCGCCACGAGACGCTGCGGCGCGCGCTCGACCGGGCGAACGACACCGTGTTCGGTCTCGCCGGCCGCCAGCCCGAGTTCCGCGGCATGGGCACGACGCTCGTCAGCGCCTTCGTGCAGGGCAGGGACGCGAGCATCATGAACGTCGGCGACAGCCGCGCGTACATCATGAGCGGTGGAACGCTGCGCCAGATCAGCGAGGATCATTCCTACGTTGAAGAAATGCGCCGCCTCGGCCGCATCAGCGAAGCCGATGCGCGCTCCCATCCGCAGAAAAATCTGATCACCCGGGCGGTCGGCGTGGATGCGACGGTGGATGGCGACCTGTTCGAGCAGACGCTTGCGGACGGCGACATCCTTCTGCTCTGCTCGGACGGTCTGACCGGCATGGTCGAGGACGGGAAGATCGCCGAGGTGCTTGCGGGCGCAGGCACGCTCGAAGATAAGGGCCGGGAGCTGCTGACCCTCGCGCTCGAGGGCGGCGGCCGCGATAATATTACGGTCGCGCTGTTTACCTGCGGCGCGAAACAGGAGGCGTGACCCTCATGGAAAACGACAAGTATATCGGCAGGCTGCTCGGCGGCCGCTATGAGCTGATCGATGTGGTCGGCGTCGGCGGCATGGCGGTAGTCTACCGCGCGCGCGATACCATACTCGGACGATATGTGGCGATCAAGATCCTCAAGGAGGAGTTCGCCAAGGACCCCGACATCCGCAAGCGCTTTGCCATCGAGTCCCGTGCTGTCGCCAAGCTCAGCCATCACAATATCGTTTCGGTCTATGACGTCGGAAACGAGGACGGCACGGATTATATCGTGATGGAGCTCATCGAGGGCGTGACCCTCAAGGAATATTTGCAGCAGAAGGGCCGCCTGTCGTGGCAGGAGAGCATTTTCTTCGCAGAACAGATCTCGAGCGCCCTCGTTCATGCGCATTCGCGCGGCATCATCCATCAGGACATCAAGCCGCAGAACGTCATCATCCTGCGCGACGGCACCGCAAAGCTGACCGATTTCGGCATCGCGTCCTTCGCGACGACGCAGGAGACGCGCGTGGTGCAGGAGGCCATCGGCTCGGTGCACTATATCTCGCCCGAGCAGGCCAAGGGCAGCAAGATCGACTACCGGACGGATATTTATTCGCTCGGCGTGGTCATGTACGAGATGCTGACCGGCAGGCTCCCGTTCGAGGGCGAGACCGCGCTCCAGATCGTCATGCAGCATATCAACGCCGTGCCGCCGATGCCGAGCGAGCTGGTCCCGGACATCCCGAAGGGACTGGACGCCATCGTCATGCACGCGATGTGCGCGAACATCAGCAGACGCTATGCTTCGGCGGACGAGCTGTGCGCCGACCTTGCGCGCGTGCGCGAGGACCCGGACACGCAGTTCTATTATACCGCCTCGGACGACAGCTCGGGCGAGACGCAGGTCATCGGACGGGAGGTGCAGCGCGCGGCCCGTCATGCGGCAGCAGAGGATACGGCCGCCATCCCGGCGGCACCGCGCCGCCGCAGTGAACCGCACAGCGCACGCCGGGAGGCTCCGGCGCGCCGCCGCACCTCTGTGCGCGAGCGGGAGTCGTCGGACTTCTTCGAAAAGCTGAGCGAGCGCCCGGCGATGGCGGCCGGCATGGCCGTCGCGGTCGTCGCGGCCATCTCGCTGCTCGTCGTTGCGGTGCTCATGTTCACCGGCAGCGGCAAATCCGCGAAGATCGACGTTCCCGACCTCATCGGCCGCACGATCGACGACGTTTACGCCGATTCCGAGGTCATGAACAACTTCGAGATCAAGGAAGCGCCCTCGCGGCAGGAGTCCGACCGTCCGGCCGGAGAGATCCTTGACCAGGACCCCAGCGAGGGCCAGCAGGCCATCAAGGGCTCGGTCATCACCGTCACGGTCTCGGCCGGCGGCGACAACGTCAAGGATACCTACAAGGTGGTCGACTTTACCGGAAAGTCGCTCGATTATGTCGCGGCATCGCTTGAAGCGCACGGCATCGAGCTCAAGGAAGAAAAGGAATACAGCGACGACGTCGAGGAGGGCAAGGTCATCCGTACCGACCCCGAGGCCGGCACGGAGCTGGCGCGCGGCGAGACGCTGACGGTCTATATCAGCCTCGGCAAGGAGCAGAAATCCGCCGACGTGCCGAGCCTGACCGGCATGACGCAGGAGGCGGCGCAGCGTGCGCTGTCCGAGCGCGGCCTGAGCCTCGGCTCGGTCGATCAGGTCGAGAGCGACAAGCCGGAGGGCACGGTCGTATGGCAGTCGATCGACGCGAACAGCTCGGTAAATCAGGGCACGACGGTCAATATCCAGATCTCCAAGGGCAAAAAGGCCGACGAGCAGAAGCCGGACAGCAGCACGACCGGCGGCAACACCGGTTCGAGCGAGGATGACACGCCGGGCAAACTTCCGCCCACACCGGCGGAAGGAAGCGCGACCATTCCGGTGGCGCTGCCCGACAGCGCGGATACTGCCCATGTCGTGATCTATGTAGACGGCGTCATTCAGTATGACGACACTCCGTCCACCAGTCAGGGCAGCATCGCCGTCACCGTGCAGTCTACGGCCGGCGACCATGAGGTCACGGTGAGCGTAGACGGCTCGTCCACGACGCAGACGTACAGTTTCAATTAAACGACACAAAGGGACGCACCGCACACTGCGCGGCTGCGTCCCTTGCAGAATGAGGAAAGGAAGCGTATTTTTGACCGAAGGCATTATTCTCAAGGGCATCGGCGGGTTTTATTATGTGGATACGCCGGAAGGGCTGATCGAGTGCAAGGCGCGCGGAAAATTCCGCAAGACCGTTGGAAAACCCATCGTGGGCGACCGCGTTCAGCTTGAGGTGCAGCCGGACGGGACGGGCTATCTCATGAGCATCGCTCCGCGCAGAAACAGCCTCATCCGTCCGGCGGTCGCGAACCTCGACCTTGTTGTAGCGGTCGCGAGCGCCGCGCCTCCCGTGACCGACCCGTTTCTCATCGACAAGGTGACGGCCATCGCGGTACACAAGGAGATCACGCCGCTCGTCGTGATCAACAAGACCGACGCGGACGCGGGCGACGAGCTGTATGAGACCTACCGGAAGAGCGGCATCGAGGTGCTGCGCGTGAGCGCGCGGACGGGCGAGGGCATCGACGCGCTGCGCGAGCGCATCTGCGGAAAGGTCTCCGCCTTCGCAGGCAACTCGGGCGTCGGCAAGTCGAGCGTGCTCAACCGCCTCGACAGCTCGTTCGGCGCGGAGGTCGGCGCGATCTCCGACCGCATCGGCCGCGGCCGCCATACCACGCGCCATGTCGAGCTGCACCCCATCGAGGGCGGCGGCTATATCGCGGACACGCCGGGCTTTTCTTCGTTCGAGACCGAGCAGATGGATCTCGTGCTGGCACGCGATCTGGAATACGCCTTTCCGGAGTTCGCGCCCTATCTCGGCCAGTGCAGATTCACCGGCTGCGCCCATGTCAAGGAAAAGGGCTGCGCCATCCTTGCGGCGGTCGAAAACGGCGAGATCGCAAAAACGCGCCACGAAAGCTATGTCAAACTCTATGAAAGCGTAAAGGATCTGAAGGAATGGGAGCTTACGAAGGGCGGCACGCGCTGATCTTTGCAGCCGCGCCCGAAACAGACTACAGTTACATCCGCGCGTTCCTCGGGGAGCATCCGGACGCGCTCATTGCCTGCGCCGACGGCGGTCTGCGCCATGCGCGCGCGCTCGGCCTGCACCCGGACTTCATGATCTCGGACTGCGACTCCATGCCCGAGACCGAGGGAGACGAGGTCATCCGGCTGAAGCCGGAGAAGGACGACACCGACACGCAGTCCTGTCTGCGCGAGGTGTTCCGCCGCGGCTGCCGCGAGGCAACGCTCGTCTGCGCGACCGGCGGACGCATCGACCATATGCTCGCAAATCTCTCGCTGCTCGAGGAGGCGCGAGAGATGGGAGGGCGACTGACCATCCTCGACAGCTGCAACCGCATCGTTTTGCATGAGGGAGGACGGGAAAAATTCATAATGCCGTCAGCTTACAGGTATTTCTCCATTGTGCCTCTGGACGCGGTGCTGACGGGCGTTACGATTGAAAATGCAAAGTATCCGCTCGAAAACGGACGGGTCACGCGCGCCGGCATGGTTTCGATCTCAAACGAAGCGGCGCCCGGCAGCAGCTTTGCCGTGACGATCGAAAAAGGTGCGGCGCTCATCATCTTTGCGCATGACCCTGCGCGCCGTCCCTGAATTTAGACTGTTTCCACAAACAAAACCGCCCTCGGGGCGGTTTTTTCTATCTGAATATTTTTGCAGTTTTTGCAGCGCAGACTTGCAAAATCACAATGGGAAGCATATAATAAAAATACAAAAGACAATTTTTCTTGAGAGACATAAGGGAGTGCTGAGCAGTGGCATTGAAACCGATTTCCAGAATTGCAGCGGGTGTACAGGCGTCTACGACGCTCGCCATCGACTCGCTGTTCAAGCAGATGAAGGCAGAAGGCAAGGATGTTGTCGGCTTTGGTGCCGGCGAGCCGGATTTCCCGACCCCGGAGCACATCAAGCAGGCCGGTATCGAGGCTATTGAGAACAACCAGACCAAGTACACCCCGGCCGCAGGTCTGATGGATCTGCGCAAGGCGGCGTGCTACCGTCTGAAGGAGGACTGCGGTCTGGACTATGAGCCGACGCAGATCGTCGTTGCCTCCGGCGCAAAGCACTCGGTCTATATCGCGCTGATGGCGCTGTGCAACCCGGGCGATGAGGTCGTTATCGCGGCGCCGTACTGGGTCAGCTATTCCGAGATGGTCAAGCAGGCGGGCGCGGTCCCGGTCATCGTCGCGGCGACCGAGGAGGCGGACTTCAAGATCACCGCAGAGCAGCTTGACGCCGCCATCACGGACAACACCAAGGTATTCATGCTCAATTCTCCCTCCAACCCGACCGGCATGGTCTACACCCGCGCGGAGCTGGAGGCGATCGCAGAGGTCTGCTGCCGCCGCAACGTTTACGTTATCGCGGACGAGATCTACTGCAACCTCGTATACGACAACAACGAGTTCGTTTCCTTTGCTTCGCTGAGTGAGGACGCGAAAAACCGCACCATTCTGGTCAACGGCGTATCCAAGAGCTATGCAATGACCGGCTGGCGTATCGGCTATTCGGCCTCCAACCCCGCGCTGGCCAAGGTCATGGCGAACTACCTCAGCCACTCTACCTCGGCGCCGAGCACCATCTCTCAGCACGCGGCCATCACTGCGCTGACCGGCCCGCAGGAGGATATGCAGGTCATGAAGGAAGCGTTCGAGAAGCGCCGCGACCATCTTGTCGAGCGCATGAACAGGATCGAAGGTGTTTCCTGCATCAAGCCGGAGGGCGCGTTCTATGTCATGATGAACATGACCGGCTTTATCGGCAAGACCATGTACGGCAAGGTCATCGAGTCCGCCGAGGACTTCTCGCAGCTGTTCCTGGAAAAGGGCCTGGTTGCGACCGTACCGTGCACCGCGTTTGCGGCTCCGGGCTTTGTCCGCTGGAGCTACGCGACCTCGCTGACCGAGATCGACAAGGGCCTCGACCGTCTGGAAGTATTTATCAAGAACGCCTAAAAATTTAGGATGCTGTTGCGGCACTCCGGAAGGAGTGCCGCTTTCGTCTCTTTATAAGAGCACAGCAGCCGCGCGTCAGCGCGCATAAAATAGAAATCGCTATGCGATTTCATAAGCCCGCAGGCCTCTATCCTTAAAATATTCAATGACAGCAACCGGGGGCGTGTACCTCGGTTTTGATACTTCTGGAGGGAGAAAGTTTCCGCATGGGAACTTTCGGACGACTCGTGTTCTGCGAAGTCAGAACACATATTGTCGGAAAAACGAAGTTTCTCGACAGTATAGGCGTTTCTTTGTTTATTGCTACAAGATAGCGCAAAGAAGGGCGGTTAATCTTGAAAATCGACCGATAAAGTGGTAAACTGAAAGCAGACTGCCACAAGGCTGTTGTTTTGCTCGAATAATCAGTAAACTACACCGGAAAGGACGAAAAAAGACATGAACAACGTGTACGAAAGCCCGCTTTCTTCGCGCTATGCCTCGAAGGAGATGCTGTATAATTTCTCCTCGGACATGAAATTCTCGACCTGGCGCCGCCTGTGGGTATCGCTGGCAAAGGCTGAGATGGCGCTCGGCCTGCCCATCACCCAGGAACAGGTGGACGAGATGGAGGCGCACATCACCGATATCGACTATGATGTGGCCCGTCAGCGCGAGAAGGAGGTGCGCCATGACGTTATGGCACACGTTTACACCTTCGGCAAGGTCGCGCCCAAGGCCGCAGGCATCATCCACCTCGGTGCGACGAGCGCGTATGTCGGCGACAACACCGACATTATTCAGATCCGCGAGGGTCTGCTGCTCGTGCGCAAAAAGCTCGCGACCGTTCTGGACAAGCTCGCGCAGTTCGCCGACGCGCACAAGGCGCAGCCGACCCTCGGCTTCACCCACTTCCAGCCGGCGCAGCTGACCACCGTCGGCAAGCGCGCGACGCTCTGGATGAACGAGCTGCTGATGGACCTCGGTGAGGTCGAATACCGCATCGAGAACCTGCGCATGCTCGGCAGCAAGGGCACGACCGGCACGCAGGCCTCCTTCATGGAGCTGTTCGACGGCGACGAGAGCAAGGTCAAGGAGCTCGAGAAGCGCATTGCGGACGATTTCGGCTTCGCGGGCGTCGTTCCGGTTTCCGGCCAGACCTACTCGCGCAAGATCGACGCGCAGACCCTCGCGACCCTCGCCGGCATCGCGGAGTCCGCGTCCAAGTTCGCGACCGACCTGCGCCTGCTCCAGCACCTCAAGGAGGTCGAGGAGCCGTTCGAGAAGAACCAGATCGGTTCCTCTGCCATGCCGTACAAGCGCAATCCGATGCGCTCCGAGCGTATCTGCGCACTCGCGCGCTACGTTATCACCGACAGCCTTAACCCGGCGTTCACCTCCGCGACCCAGTGGTTCGAGCGCACGCTCGACGACTCCGCGAACAAGCGCATCTCGGTTCCCGAAGCGTTCCTCGCGGTCGACGCTATCCTCGGCATTATGATCAACGTCGTTTCCGGCCTTGTCGTTTACCCCAAGGTCATCGAGGCGCATGTGATGAACGAGCTGCCCTTCATGGCCACCGAGAACATCATGATGGACGCGGTAAAGCGCGGCGGCAACCGTCAGGAGCTGCATGAGCGCATCCGCGAGCACTCCATGGCGGCCGGCAAGCGCATCAAGGAGGAGGGACTCGAGAACGATATGGTCGACCGTATCGCAGGCGACCCGATGTTCGGCATGACGCGCGAGCAGATCCTCGAGCACCTCGACCCGTCCGCCTACATCGGCCGCTGCCCGTCGCAGGTCGATGAGTTCCTTTCCGAGTGCGTTCGCCCGGCGATCGCGCCCTATCTGACCGGCGAGGAGATCAAGGTAGAGATCAATCTGTAAAACCCGCAGCATCCGGGGCGGAAAACCGTCTCGGATGCACGACTGTGTGATTGACTTTTCTGCGCTTTTGCGCTATACTTATTCAGTTACGAATAAACCATTAAGGAGGCACTTTCATTGAAAAAGAGTGTAGTTTCCTTTATCGCTGTACTGCTGCTGATCTGTTTTCTCGGCGTTACGGCGGTAACGGGAGTGTACATTCCGGGCGGCTGGACCATGCCCTTCCGGAATGCAGAGACCACCCAGTCCGATTCTGCGGACACGCAGTCTGACGCGGCAGCATCCGACAGCACGGATACTTCCGCCGACACCACCACCGGTTCGGCTGATACGGCGCAGTCCGCCGACACCACCGCTGCATCGTCCCTCAAGGCGATCATCCCGAGCGTCCTCGACACCGACAACGGCATCCGTCTGGGTCTTGACCTGGTAGGCGGCTCCCGTATCGTTTACGAGGCAGAGATCCCGGACGGCTATAATCAGGCCAATCTCGCGGACGACATGAACTCGGTTCAGAAGGTCATCCGTCAGCGCCTGACCGACAAGGGCTTCACCGAGGCGACCGTCACCCTGACCGGCGACAACCGTGTAACGGTCGAGATCCCGCAGATCACCAACCCGGAGGAGGCTGTCCAGACCCTCGGTACCACCGCACAGCTGACCTTTATCGACGCTGACGGCAAGGAATGGCTGACCGGCTCGGACATCAAGAAGGCAACCTACGGCTATGGCCGTCCGACCGGCAACGAGGTCACCGACGTTCACTACGTTCAGGTGCAGTTTACCTCCGAGGGCCAGAAGAAGTTCGCTGAGGCGACCGGCAATATCGCGGCCCGCACCGACGGCACCAACATCATGGCCATCGTCATGGACAACCAGGTCATCTCCTCTCCGTCCGTTTCCTCTCAGATCGACAGCGACAGCTGCGTCATCTCCGGCTCGTTCACCCGCGACAGCGCATCCGAGCTGGCTGACCTGATCAACGCAGGCCAGATCCCGTTCTCTCTCAAGCAGGTAGAGCTCCGCTCGGTCGGCCCGCAGCTCGGCGCTGACGCAATGCGCACCAGCCTGATCGCAGGCGCGATCGGCATCGTGCTCGTCATGCTGTTCATGCTGATCGTTTACCGCATCCCGGGTCTCGTCGCTTCCATCGCTCTGTGCTTCTACATGGTGATCGAGGCGCTGATCTTCAGCCTGGTACGTGTCAACCTGTCCCTGCCGGGCATCGCAGGCATTATCCTGTCCATCGGCATGGCGGTAGACGCGAACGTCATCATCTTCGAGCGCGTCAAGGAAGAGCTCAAGAACGGCAAGACCGTCAAGAGCGCGATCGACTCCGGCTTCAAGCGTGCGTTCACCGCGATCCTTGACTCCAACATCACCACCCTGATCGCGTGTGCGGTGCTGTTCTTCCTCGGCACCGGTACGATCGTCGGCTTCGCCACCACGCTCGGCATCGGCGTTATCGTTTCCATGTTTACCGCGCTGACCGTTACCCACTTCCTGCTCAACCGCATGGTCGATTTCCGCATCCGCAACCCGAAGGCTTACGGCCTGCGCGACCGCGAGGCAGGCAAGCAGCGCTTTGCGATCCTCAAGAACTTCAAGATCTTCGGCGGCATCTCCGCACTGCTCGTCGTTACCGGTCTTGTCGCTCTCATCCTGCTGCCGTTCGGCAAGAACCTGTTCAACCTGAGCATTGACTTCGCGGGCGGCACCGAGATGGAGTTCAATATGCACACCGAGGTAACGCAGGACGTTCAGACCGAGGTTTCCGGCCTGTTCAAGGACGCGACCGGCGTAGACGCTTCCTCGGTCACCTCCTCCGGCGACGGCAACGAGGATGTGCTCATCCGCTCGACCTCCATCACCTCCGAGCAGCGCGCCGCAGTCATCGACAAGATGCTCGAGAAGTACAGCCTGGCTGATACCGACATCCTGAACAACAACGACGTATCCGCATCGATCGGCTCCGACCTTCAGCGCTCCGCCGTTATCTGCTCGGTGCTCGCTATCGTTCTCATGATGCTGTACATCACCTTCCGCTTCGAAATGACGAGCGGCATGGCGGCTGTATGCTGCCTGATGCATGACCTGCTGATCATGCTGAGCGTTTATGTATGGCTCCAGATTCCGCTCGACAGCAACTTCATCGCAGCGGCGCTGACCATCCTCGGCTACTCGATCAACGCATCCATCATCGTATTTGACCGCGTTCGTGAGAACCTGCGCACCGCGCGCCGCGAGGACTTCGCATCCGTCGCAGAGCGCAGCGTATGGCAGACCATGGGCCGTACCATCAACACCACGCTGACCACGCTGTTCACCATCGGCATGGTATTCATCCTCGGCGTACCGTCCCTCAAGCAGTTCACCCTGCCGCTGATCGTTGGTATCCTCGCAGGCGGCTGGTCCTCGGTACTGCTCTCGTGCAGCCTGTGGAACGTATTCCGCAAGAAGTTCCGCAAGAAGCGCATCTGATCATGAAAAAAAGGACACCTTCGGGTGTCCTTTTTGCATGCTTGTATACTAAGGCAACACCGCACAATTAAAGCGGCGGTGCTTTGCGGAAATTTTGTGCCCTGACTTTGTTGCAGTTTCACGGTAATACATCAAGTATTACCGCAAAACTGTGCCTCGTCAGTACGCAAAATTCACTCGCAAATCACTCTTGTTCAATTATGCGGTATTACCCTAAATTGAAGTGCAGTTGTTGACATGGAGATACAACGGGTGGTATAATATCCGCAGAGTATTACAGGTTATTGTATCATGAAGGGGTGGAGCCGAATGAAATGTCCGTTTTGCGGCCATGATGACAGCAAGGTTGTTGATTCTCGACCGACCGATGAGGGAACGAGCATCCGGCGCCGGCGCGAATGCCTCAAGTGTTTCAAGCGGTTTACCACATACGAAACCGTAGAACGCATGCCGCTCATGCTCGTTAAGCGCGACGGCACGCGGCAGCCCTATGACCGGCAGAAGCTGCTCGGCGGTCTGGTCAAGGCGTGCGAGAAGCGTCCGGTTTCGCTCATGCAGCTCGAGCAGATCGTGGATAATGTCGAGCAGCGCGTATTCAGTGCGCTCGAGAGCGAGGTCTCGAGCAAGACCATCGGCGAGCTGGTCATGGAGCAGCTGCGCTCGGTCGACGAGGTGGCCTATGTGCGCTTTGCGTCTGTCTACCGTCAGTTCAAGGATATCAATACTTTTATGGACGAGCTGAACACCCTGCTCAAGGACAAGTAAACAGCGAAAATCAGGGGAGCCTTTGCGCCGACGGCCGCGCGGAAGGCTCCTTTTCTTTGCATTTGGCCGGACAGTGTGGTATACTGATATCATCTGAACGTATACAGCTGGGAGGATACAGACTTGCGAGTGATGCATGTGATGGGCGGCGGCGACGTTGGCGGCGCCAAGACCCAGATTATGAATACCGTAACCGGACTGAGCCGGACGAACGACGTCATGCTGATCTCGTTCCGGGCCGGTCCGTTCGCGGACGAGGCGAGAGAACGGGGCATTGATGTGCGCGTCATCGAGCGGCACAATCCGTTCCGCGCGGCACGGACCATGCGCGATCTGGTGGACGAGTTCAAGCCGGACATCATCCACTGCCACGGCGGGCGCGCGAACCTGATGGGCGCGATGGTGCGGCGCAGCCGCCGCATCCCCATCATAACGACCGTGCATTCGGACTACCGTCTGGACTACCTCGGCAGTCCGCTCAAGCAGCACACCCTCGGCACGGCAAACGCCATCGCGCTGCGCTTTCTCGACTTCTATCAGCCGGTCGCGGACCGCATGGCGCGCACGCTCATCGAGCGCGGCTTTGACCCGGAGCGCATCGTAAAGATCTACAACGGCATGGAATTCAACCGCCCGGAGGGCGAGTTCGACCGTGCAGCCTACCTCCGCGAGACCTACGGCGCGGAGATCGAGGAGGGGGATGTGCTCTGCGGCATCGCGGCGCGCCTGACCGCCGTCAAGGACATCGCGACGACCGTGCGCGGCTTCGCGGAGGCGCTCAAGACCGCGCCGCAGCTGCGCCTGTTCATCGCAGGCGACGGCGAGGACGCGGATATGCTGAAAAAGCTGTGCGACCAGCTCGGCGTGCGCGAGCGCGTGACGTTCTGCGGCTGGGTTTCGCCCGTTATGCCGTTTTTCCGTGCGATGGACATCAATCTGCTGTCCTCGGTGTCCGAGACCTTCCCGTACTCCATTCTCGAGGGCGTGTGCGCCGGCTGCGCGACCATCTGCTCGGACGTCGGCGGTATGCCGGAGCTCATCGACACGGGCGAGAACGGCTATATCTTCCCGGTCGGAGACGACAAAAAGCTCGCGGAATACATGGCGCGGCTCGCGAACGACGCGGCGCTCCGCCATACCTTCGCGGAGGCGCTCTACGCCAAGGCGTCCCGGGATTTCTCCAAGGACAAGATGTGCGAGCGGCAGGAGGCGAACTACCGCCATGTCATCGCGCGCTTTCACCGGCCGAAGGACGAGCGCGAGAGCATCGTCATCTGCGGCGCATACGGACGCGGCAACGCGGGCGACGACGCCATTCTTGAGGCGATCGTGCAGGAGATGCGTGAGCTCGATCCGCTGCGCACCATCACGGTCATGTCGCGCCGTCCGCGCGAGACCCGTGTGGTCTACCGCACGAACGCGGTCTACACCTTCAACGTGTTTTCCGTGCTGCGGAAGTTCCGCCGCGCCGCGCTCTACATCAACGGCGGCGGCTCGCTCATGCAGGATGTCACCTCGACGCGCTCGCTGTGGTATTACTGCTACACGCTCCGCGCGGCGAAAAAGCGCGGCTGCAAGGTCATGATGTACGGCTGCGGCATCGGCCCGATCAACCGCGCGGCCAACCGCAAAATGGCCGCAAAGACCATCGACGCCTCGGTCGACCGCATCACGCTGCGCGACGACAATTCCCGTGCGCTGCTGAGCGAAATGGGCGTTGTGCATCCGGATATCTGCGTGTCTGCCGACCCGACCATCATCCTGACGCCCGCGCCGCACGAGATCGTCAATCTCGCGCTCGAAAAGTGCGGCATCGACCCGGACGGGAGCTATATCGGCTTCGGCCTGCGCAACTGGAAGGGACTGGACGACGCGCTGCCCGAGATCGCGGCGGCGGCGGACTATGCCTATGAAAAGCACGGCCTCACGCCGGTGTTCGTGCCCATCGAGTTCCCGAGCGACCTCATGCCGGCCGAGCGCGTGGGCGCGCTGCTGCACTGCCCGTGGCACGCGGTCCGCATCCGCCAGCCGATCGAGACGACCATCGGCATTCTCGCGCGCATGAAAACCGTCGTGGGCATTCGCCTGCACTCGCTGATGTTCTCGGCAGGGCAGGGCGTGCCGGTCGTCGGTATGAGCTACGACATCAAGGTGGACGGCTTCCTCAAGTATATCGGCAGCCGGACCTGCCTTCAGCTCTCGTCCGTCCGAGCGGACGAGCTGTGCCGCCTGATCGACGAGTGCGTTTCGGGCGCGCTCGACAGCGAGGTGCACCGCACGGCGGAAATGCTGCGCGACAGGGAACAGGAAAACGTAAAGGGAGCAGCCGCGCTGCTCCGTCTGTCCGGGGACTGATATCTGACCGGCAGTCCGTGTTTTCTTCGCGCTTAAACAACCAAAAGGGGTTATGATATGAAAAACCATGTCGTTTGTCTTTCGACAACCAACTATCATCCGCTGCCGACGCGCAAGCAGAACGTCATGAGCCGGCTGCGGAACAGTGAGGTGCTGTATTTCGACCCTCCGGTGTCGATCATCGCGCCGCTCAAGGATAAAAAGGCCTCCGCCTATATCAGTAAATACAGGCAGCCCGGCGAAAAGGTCGAGGGGCATGAGAACATCACGGTCTATGCCCTGCCGCCCGTGCTGCCGTTCTTCAACAAGTTCCGCTGGGTGAACAGGCTCAACCAGAAGCGTCAGGCGGCTTTCGTGCGCAGAAAGATGCGAGAGCACGGCTTCGGAGACGAGACCGTGCTGTGGTGCTATTCGCCGTCCTCCTGCGACATCGTCGAGCAGGTGCCGCACAGCAGTCTGGTCTATGACTGCGTGGACCGCCATTCCGCCTACAAGGGCCACATTACGCCCGAGGTCGTGGACGGCATGGAGCGCGACCTTGCGAAGCCGGCGGATCAGGTGTTCGCGACTGCGGTCGGTCTCGCGGAGACGCTCGAAAAGATCAACCCGACCACGAAGATGATCCCGAACGGCGCGGCCTACGAGATCTTCTCGCGCGTGCAGACCGAAAAGGACGCGCTCTCCTGTCCGGAGGACATGAAGGGGCTGGGGCACCCGGTCTACGGCTTTGTCGGCATGCTGCAGGAGTGCATCGACTACGCGCTCATCGAAAAGCTCGCGAAGGAGCGCCCGGACGCGACCATCTTCCTCATCGGCCGCACGCTGCCCGGCGTCGATCTGTCGCATCTGAAGCAGTACAAAAATATCGTGTTCCACGGACTCGTGCCGCAGCCCGAGCTGCCGGCCTACCTCGCACAGATGGACGTCTGTCTGAACGTATTCCGGGCGGGCGCGCTCTCCAAGGACGTTTCGCCGCTCAAGTTCTATGAGTATCTCGCGACCGGCAAGCCGGTCGTTTCGACCCGTGAGCCGCTTCAGGTCGAGGATTTCAGGGATGTGGTGTATATCGCGCATGATGCGGACGAATTTCTTGCGCTGTGCGACGAGGCGGCGCGGGAAGATGCACCGGAAAAGGTCGAAAAGCGCCTTGCCTACGGCGAGCAGTGCTCGTGGACCGAGCGCGTCCGGCAGATGGAGGACGTCCTGTATAAAAAGGGCGTTCTGCACGAAAGCCCGGAAAAGTAACGGGTAAGTTTGGGCATTTGCACAAAGAAAAGAAAAAACGTGTAAAAGCCTTGCATTGCAAGGTTTAATTCGATAGAATATTGTTGTAACACCACCGATAGTTTCAGGAAAGAGGTGCAGCACATGACCGGCAGCGTATTCTTAAAGCGAAATGCAATCGCACAGTTCTGCGTTTTCGGGGATTACTGCAATTTTTTTGGCATCGGTGCAGCTAATTGAGCATCTTTAGGACACGGGTATATCTCCGTGTCCTAATTTGTTTTTGAGGAGGAGTATCACATGAAAAAGGTTCTGGTCGTCATGGGCTCGGACAGCGATCTCAAGGTGATGGAAAAATGCGTCGATCGCCTGAAGTCCTTCGACATTCCCGTCGAGGTCCGCATCTGCTCGGCACACCGTACCCCGGCTGTCGCAGAGCAGCTTGCGAAGAATGCGGCGGCGGAGGGCTTCGGCGTCATCATCGCGGCGGCAGGCAAGGCGGCGCATCTGGGCGGCGTTCTCGCAGCCTACACCACGCTCCCGGTCATCGGCGTTCCGATGGCGACGAGCGTGATGGGCGGCATGGACAGCCTGCTTTCCATCGTGCAGATGCCCAAGGGCATCCCGGTCGCAACGGTCGCGATCGACGGCGCGGACAACGCAGCCATCCTCGCGGCGCAGATGATCGCGCTGTCGGATGAGGCTCTCGCAGCCAGACTCGCGGCCTTCAAGGCCGACATGGCAGCGGAAGTGACCGCAAAGGACGAAAAGGTTCGCGCACAGTTCGCGTAACCCGTATCCCCGGCGAGGTAAAGGCGCTCTGCCGTTTCCATTGACGGCGCGGCGTACAACCTGCAAACGCTGACCGGGAGCAGCGCTTCCGGTCCCGCATCAGTTTCAAATTAACACACATATATTAAAATGGAGGAATTGGACATGGAAAAGAAAGAACAGCTGTACGAAGGCAAGGCCAAGAAGGTATTTGCGACCGACGACCCGAATCTGGTCATCGTAGACTACAAGGACGACGCGACCGCATTCAACGGCCTCAAGAAGGGCTCGATCGCCGGCAAGGGCGTCATTAACAACGTCATGAGCAACCATATGTTCCAGCTGCTGGAGAAGCAGGGCGTGCCGACGCATTTCGTTGAGCAGCTCTCCGAGCGCGAGACTCTGGTCAAGAAGGTCTCCATCGTGCCGCTCGAGGTCATCATCCGCAACATTTCCGCCGGTTCCTTCGCCAAGCGCTTCGGCGTTGAGGAAGGTATCGTGTTCGACGAGCCGACCATCGAGTTCTCCTACAAGAACGACGACCTCGGCGATCCGCTGATGAACGCTTACCACGCTGTAGCGCTCAAGGCGGCGACCCGCGAGGAGATCGAGACCATCAAGTCCATGGCGTTCAAGGTAAACGAGGTCATGAAGCAGTACTTCGACTCGCTGAACGTTATCCTCGTTGACTTCAAGCTCGAGTTCGGCAAGACCGCCGACGGCAAGATCGTTCTGGCGGACGAAATCTCCCCGGATACCTGCCGCCTGTGGGACAAGACCACTAAGGAGAAGCTCGACAAGGACCGCTTCCGCCGCGATCTGGGCGGTGTCGAAGAGGCATATCAGGAGATCATGAAGCGCGTCATGGGCAAGTAAGCCGCGCGCACGGACAGGAAAAGGCTAAATATTCTATGAAATATCGTATTAAAAGACAGAGCAGCACTCCGTTTGACAAGGTACACGAGGAGTGCGGCGTATTCGGCATCGCGGCGCCCGAGGGCAAGGAAATCTCCGCCGCACACGACGCCTACACCGCGCTGTTCGCATTGCAGCACCGCGGTCAGGAGGCAGCCGGCATCGCCGTCAACAAAAACGGCGTGATCCACTGCCATAAGGACGTTGGTCTGGTCAGCTCGGTTTTCGACCAGAAAACGCTCGACAGGATGCCGGGTTCCATGGCGATCGGCCATGTCCGCTACTCTACGACCGGCGACACGCGCCGCGAGAATGCACAGCCGATCTCCATCACCCATGTCAAGGGCAACCTCGCCGTTGCGCACAACGGCAACCTCGTAAACGCGGGTGAGCTGCGCCGCGAGATCGAGCTGGACGGCGGCATTTTCCGTTCCTCGAACGATACCGAGGTCCTGGTCTACACCATCGTCAAGGAGCGCCTCAAGTGCGCCTCCATCGAGGAGGCCGTGCTGAGCACCATGAAGCGCATCGAGGGCGCGTATTCTCTCGTGGTCATGTCCCCGCGCAAGCTGATCGCTGCGCGCGACCCCCACGGCTTCCGTCCGCTCTGCATCGGTCTGCTGGACGGCGACTGCTATGTATTCGCCTCCGAGACCTGCGCGCTCGACGCGCTCGGCGCAAAGTTCGTCCGTGACGTGGAGCCGGGCGAGGTCTGCGTCGTTGAAAACGGCAAGCTGCGCAGCATGCACTGCGACATCAAGTGCAAGACCTCTGCGTGCGTATTTGAGTATATCTATTTCGCCCGTCCGGACTCGATCATCGACGGCGCGTCGGTAGAGCTTGCCCGTCAGGAGGCCGGCAAGTATCTGTCCATCGAGCATCCGGTCGGCGCAGACGTCGTCATCGGCGTGCCCGACTCGGGCATCCCGGCGGCGATCGGCTACGCGAAGTTTTCGGGCATCCCGTACGGCGTGGGTCTGATCAAGAACCGCTATATCGCCCGTACCTTTATCCAGCCCGGTCAGGACAAGCGCGAGCGCTCGGTGCGCCTCAAGCTGAACGCCCTGCGCACCGCAATCGAGGGCAAGCGCGTCATCATGGTCGACGACTCGATCGTTCGCGGCACGACCTGCGGCCGTCTGGTCAAGCTGCTGCGCGACGCAGGCGCGGCCGAGGTCCATATGCGCATTTCTGCGCCCCCGTTCCGCCACCCCTGCTTCTTCGGCACCGACATCCCCGAGCGCAGCCAGCTGCTCGCGCACAACCGCACGGTAGAAGAGATGCGCGAGATCATCGGCGTCGATTCGCTCGGCTTCCTGTCGCTCGAGGCCTGCCGCAAGATCGCAGTCGGCTGCAAGCTCGGCTTCTGCGATGCGTGCTTCTCGGGCGAGTACCCCATCCCGGTACCGGACGAGGCGGAGAAGAACATGTTCGAGATGGAAATCCCTCTCGGCAGCAAAGAGTAAAGACTTTCTGGAAAGTGAGTGTGTAAATATGAGTGAGAGCCGTTCTGAGAGCTACAAGGCAGCCGGTGTAGACGTCACCGCGGGTTACGAGGCAGTCAAGCTGATGAAGCCGATGGTCGAGAGCACCTACGTCAAGGGCGTTATGGGTACGCTCGGCGGCTTCGGCGGTCTGTTCCGCCCGGAGTTCAAGGGCATGGCCGACCCCATTCTGGTTTCCGGCACGGACGGCGTGGGCACCAAGCTCAAGCTGGCGTTCCTGATGGACAAGCATGACACGGTCGGCATCGACTGCGTTGCTATGTGCGTCAACGACATCGCCTGCTGCGGTGCACAGCCGCTGTTCTTCCTCGACTATATCGCAGTCGGCAAAAACCAGCCTGCAAAGATCGCGCAGATGGTATCGGGCATCGCGGAGGGCTGCCGTCAGGCAGGCTGCGCGCTGATCGGCGGCGAGACCGCCGAGATGCCGGGCTTCTATCCGGTAGACGAGTACGACATGGCCGGCTTCTCGGTCGGCATGGTCGACAAGGAAAAGATGATCGACGGCACGACCATCAAGCCGGGCGATGCGCTGATCGGCGTTGCGTCCTCGGGCGTACATTCCAACGGCTATTCCCTCGTGCGCAAGACCCTCGGCATCAACGAGAAGTCGGTCCGCCGCTATATCGATGAGTTCGGCAGGAGCCTCGGCGAGGAGCTGCTGACCCCGACCAAGATCTACGTCAAGGCGATCCAGTCGCTCATCGGCAAGGTAGACGTCAAGGGCATCAGCCACATCACCGGCGGCGGCTTTTATGAGAACGTGCCGCGCATGCTGCCGGAGGGCATCGTCGCGAAGATCGAGAAGAAGGCCGTTCCGGTTCCGCCGGTATTCGACCTGATCGCAAAGACCGGTAAGATCCCGGAGCGCGATATGTACAATACGTTCAACATGGGCGCAGGTCTGGTGCTGGCTGTCGCAGCAGAGGACGTTTCCCGTGCGGTCGCAGCGATCTCCGCTGCGGGCGAGACGGCGTTCGTCATCGGCGAGTGCACTGCCGGCGCAGAAAAGGGCGTAGAGCTGGTATAACAGGAGAAAACGGGCGCTTTGCCGCCCGTTTCCCATCGAAACGCGCACGACTGTGCGAAAATTCTGGAGAATACAAATGACTAATATTGCAGTTCTGGTTTCGGGCGGCGGAACCAACCTTCAGGCGCTCATCGACGCCGAGGCGGCAGGAAAGATCGAAAACGGCGGCATCCGTCTTGTCGTTTCGTCCAATCCGAACGCCTTCGCGCTCGAGCGGGCGGCGAAGGCAGGCATCGAGACCGCCGTGCTGCGCCGAAAGGAATACGACTCGGCGGAGCGCTACGGCGAGGCGCTCGACGCGCTGCTGCGCGAAAAGGAGATCGGTCTTATCGTCCTGGCGGGCTTTATGACCGTGCTGCCCGACAGCTTTTGTGCAAAGTATGAAAACCGCATCATCAATGTCCACCCGTCGCTCATCCCGTCGTTCTGCGGCGAGGGATTTTACGGCCTGCGCGTGCATGAGGCGGCGCTCGCCAAGGGCGTCAAGGTCACGGGCGCGACCGTGCACTTCGTCAGCGAGGTCGTAGACGGCGGCGCGATCATCGCGCAGAAGGCCGTCGAGGTTGAGCCGGGAGACACCCCGGAGAGCCTTCAGAAGCGCGTGATGCAGAATGCGGAATGGATCCTGCTGCCGCAGGCAGTGTCGGATTTCTGCGCCGGCAGACTTTCGGTCAGCGGCGCCATCGTTACAAGACAGGAGTGACAGCTATGAGCAAGAACGTTTTTGACATCGGCCAGGAGCTGATGAGCAATGCATATCCGGGCCGCGGCATCATTCTCGGCCGCACGCCGGACAATAAGAAAAATGTGATCGCATATTTCATTATGGGCCGCTCGGAGAACAGCCGCAACCGCGTGTTCACCGAGACCGAGGACGGCATCCGCACCGAGGCGTTCGACCCGTCCAAGATGGTCGACCCGTCGCTGATCATCTATCATCCGGTCCGCCTGTATGACGGCACGCTCGTCGTGACCAACGGCGACCAGACCGACACTATCGTCGATTTCCTCAAGCAGGGCAAGAGCTACTTTGAGGCGCTCCGCACCCGTCAGTTTGAGCCGGATGCACCCAACTACACCTCCCGCATCTCGGGCGTGGTCAATCCGGACGGCTCCTACAGCCTGTCCATCCTCAAGAACTTCACCTCGGATCGCACCGCGAACAAGCGCTTTTTCTACGAGTATGACAAGCCGGTTGCCGGTCTGGGTCACTTCATCCATACCTACCAGTGCGACGGCGATCCGCTGCCGCCGTTCCGCGGCGAGCCGAAGTGCATCCGCATCGAGCTGCCGATCAAGGAATTCACCAACCTGCTCTGGAACAGCCTCAACGAGCAGAACAAGGTCTCGCTCTTCGTCCGCTACGTCGACCTCGAGACCGGCGAATATGAGCAGGAGATCCGCAACAAGAACGCAGAATAACTGCGATCTGATGAGCAGAAAGGACTATTTATGAAAGAATTAGCCTTAAAGTACGGCTGCAACCCGAACCAGAAGCCGGCCCGCATCTTCATGACCGAGGGCGAGCTCCCCATCGAGGTTCTCAACGGCAAGCCGGGTTATATCAACTTCTGCGACGCTTTCAACTCGTGGCAGCTCGTCCGCGCGCTCAAGAAGGCGACCGGCATGCCGGCAGCAGCCTCCTTCAAGCACGTTTCTCCGGCCGGCGCGGCGCTCGGAAAGCCGCTGACCGATATTGAGAAGCAGATGTACTTTGTCGATACCGACAAGGAGCTGTCTCCCATTGCCTGCGCCTACATCCGCGCACGCGGCGCGGATCGCCTGTGCTCCTACGGCGACTGGGCGGCGCTGTCCGATACCTGCGACGCGGACACCGCATCCTATCTTGCGCACGAGGTCTCCGACGGCATCATCGCCCCGGATTTCACCGCAGAAGCGCTCGAGATCCTGAAAACCAAGCGCAAGGGCGGCTATAACGTGGTCAAGATCGACCCGGACTACGAGCCGAAGCCGATCGAGCAGCGCGACATTTTCGGCATCCGCTTCGAGCAGGGCTACAACAACTACGAGATCAGCGAGAGCCTGCTGAACAACATCGTTACCGAGAACAAGGATCTGCCGGAGAGCGCGAAGCACGACATGATCCTCGCGCTCATCACGCTCAAGTACACCCAGTCCAACTCGGTCTGCTACGTCAAGGACGGCATGACCATCGGTGTCGGCGCGGGTCAGCAGAGCCGTATCCACTGCACCCGTCTCGCGGGCAGCAAGGCGGACAACTGGTTCATTCGTCAGCATCCGAAGGTGCTCGGCCTTCAGTTCGTTGACGGCATCCGCCGCCCGGACCGCGACAACGCCATCGACGTTTATACCTCGGATGAGTACGAGGATGTCCTCGCAGAGGGCGTATGGCAGAAGACCTTCAAGGTAAAGCCTGAGGTGCTCACCGCAGAGGAGAAAAAGGCGTGGATCGCGAAGAACACCGGCGTTACCGTCGGCTCGGATGCGTTCTTCCCGTTTGGTGACAACGTAGAGCGCGCACGCAAGTCCGGCGTTCAGTACATTGTACAGCCGGGCGGCTCCATCCGCGACGACAACGTGATCGAGACCGCGAACAAGTACGGCATCACGATGGCGTTCACCGGTATGCGCCTGTTCCATCATTAATGAAACTGCTCAAAGGGTATTATGCCTATTTAGCTGTGGCGGGCGGATTCCTGCTCAGCTTTGCCGCAAAGGACAACTGGGCGCTGCAAATGCTGGCATACGGGCTCATTTCGGCCGGTGCGCTGTCGCTGCAAGGTGTGTCGCGCTGGTATATGCGCGCGAGCGTTGCCGCCGATGTCAAGATGGTGTTCTCGCTCGTGCTCGGCCCGGCCGTTATCCCGGTGGGACTACTCCGCATCGCGCTGTATTACATCGGCCTTGTGCCGCTGCTGCTCACCGGCTGTATGCTGCTGCTGGGCGTGAAAGAGCAGATGCAGAAGATCGAGCACAGCACGCTGCCCGAATGGGCACTGCTGGCAGTCTGGAGCGCAGGCTACATCCTCGTGCTCGTGAGCGCACCCGGCTGGCTGAACGACTATCTGTTCAACACCGTCTGGACACTGGCGAACAGCCTCATCTCCATCGGCGGTGTGGCACTCATCGTTGAAATGTTCCGCGCACAGCGCATATACCTACAAACGGAGGAACAATAAATGAAAGTTTTGGTTATCGGCGGCGGCGGCCGTGAGCACGCCATCGTCCATACATTGAAAAAAAGCCCCAAGGTTGACCATATCTGGTGCGCCCCGGGCAACGGCGGCATCGCCGCTGAGGCGGAGTGCGTTGCCATCAAGGCGACCGACATCGACGGCATGGTCGCGTTCGCGAAGGAGAACAAGCCGGATCTCGTTATGGTAGCGCCGGATGATCCGCTCGCGCTCGGCATGGTTGACGCGCTCGAGGCCGCTGGCATCCGCGCCTTCGGTCCGCGCAAGAACGCTGCCATCATCGAGGGCAGCAAGTCCTTTGCCAAGGATCTGATGCAGAAATACAATATCCCGACCGCAGGCTACGCTGTTTTTGAGAACTCGGCGGACGCGATCGAGTACATCAAGAAGAACGGCGCGCCGATCGTTGTCAAGGCGGATGGCCTTGCGCTCGGCAAGGGTGTTACGGTCGCCATGACCGAGGAAGAAGCCATTGAGGCGGTCAAGGACGCAATCGACGGCGGTGCATTCGGCGGCGCCGGTGCGCGCGTCGTCATCGAGGAGTTCCTCACCGGCCCCGAGGTCTCTGTTCTCGCGTTCGTGGACGGCAAGCACCTCAAGACCATGCCGTCTGCGCAGGATCACAAGCGCGCCTACGACCATGACGAAGGCCCGAACACCGGCGGTATGGGCGCTTTCTCGCCGTCCCGCTTCTATACCGACGACATCGCGGCGGAGTGTATGGAGACTATCTTCAAGCCGACCGTTGCTGCGATGGAAAAAGAGGGCCGTCCGTTCAAGGGTGTGCTGTATTTCGGTCTGATGCTGACCCCGAAGGGCCCTCGTGTCATCGAGTACAACGCCCGCTTCGGCGACCCGGAGACGCAGGCAGTCCTGTCCCGCCTGGACACCGACCTGTTCGATATTTTCAATGCGGTCATCGACGAAAAGCTCGAGGATATCGACATCAAGTGGGCAGACAACGCAGCGTGCTGCGTCTGCATGGCGTCCGGCGGCTATCCGAAGGCTTACGAGAAGGGCAAGGAGATCACCGGTCTGGACGATGTGACCGATTCGTTCGTGTTCCACGCAGGCACCGCTGTCAAGGACGGCAGGCTCGTCACGAACGGCGGCCGTGTCCTCGGCGTGACTGCGACTGCGTCCACGCTCGATGAGGCCATTCAGAAGGCCTACGCCGACGTCAGGAAGATCCACTTTGATAAGGCACATTACCGCACGGATATCGGTGTAAAGTAAAAATTCCGCTTTATTACAGGGTGGGCTGAACTTGGCCCACCCTGTATTCTGCGTTAATGGAAGAAAGGGAAAAGAAATGAAAACTGAACAGCAAAATCAGATTTTAGGCTGTATGAATGACGTACTGAACCAGAACGGCTTCCGTGCGGAGATCATGCAGCAGGAGGGCGCGCCGACCATTCTTCGCTGTGAGGCGATGCGGCAGGGCAAGGTCGCGAAGGACGTTGTGATCGAGGCATGCTTTATCCCGATGCAGCTTCCGGACGAAAACATGGGTCTGCTCCAGTTCTTCGTGACGCTCTTTCAGGGCGCTCCCGAGGAGCACAAGGTGCAGCTGCACCGTGCCTGCGACTACTGCAACGGCTTCTGTGCGCTCGGCGCATTCGGCTTTTATGAGCAGGCGGGCCAGATCTACCTCAAGCACAATACGCTCGTTGACGGCTCTCTCGAGCTGGACAAGATCATCCCGTTTGTGGCGGATAATATCTCCGTGCTGCTCGCGGCAGTCTCCCGCTTTATCGACGGCCTCGCGCAGGTCGCATATGCCGGCATGACGCTCGATGCGGTCATTGATCAGGAGCTGTTCCCGAAAATGAATTAAAAAAAGGCTCTGTTCGCGGTGTAAACCGGCAGAACAGAGCTTTTTATTACAGTTTTTCCAGCTGAAAGGGGGTGGTCTGGTAGACGTAGTAGTTGATCCAGTTGGTGTAGAAAAGGTGGGCGTGCGCTT
>ENA-UOJJ01000666-UOJJ01000666.1-human-gut-metagenome-genome-assembly--contig:-CS66-NODE-666-length-56682-cov-18.357303_pt1 | contig 56682 bp, 50 predicted proteins | sample MGYA00242343_ERZ723890 | MGnify/ENA metagenome assembly ERZ723890
ATCGTATAATTCACCGACAAAGCAAAGCGCGCCGGGCAAATGCCCGGCGCGCCCGCCCGATGTCGGATGATCCCGCGCTGTAAATTTCCGCTCTGAATTTCTGCTTTCGAATTTTTGCTCCTGTGTTTCCGATCCGGATTTCCAGCTCTGTGTGTTTGCATCCCTGCTGTTTTACGCCGCCTTGTCCTGCGCCGCCGAGGCTGCGAGCATGTCGTCGATGCTCACGCCGTAGCCCTTGGCGGGGTCTGAAAGCAGCACGTGCGTCACCGCGCCGATGAGCCTGCCGTTCTGCAGAATGGGGCTGCCGCTCATGCCCTGCACGATGCCGCCGGTCGCGGCCAGCAGGTCCGGGTCCGTGACGGTGATGAGAAAGCGTGTGCACCCGCCGTCATGATACACCCGGCTGATGTCCACCGCGTACGCCCGCACGTCCTCGCCCGCGACCGTGGACAGAATGGTCGCGCTGCCGGTCCTGACCGCGTCGGCCGATGCCGTCTCGACCGCGTCCCCGTCCGGCGGCGCGTCCAGCGTGCCGAAAATGCCGAAGATGCAGTTGCGCTCGATGGCGCCGATGCGATCGCCGGGGGCGAAGCTGCCGACGAGCTCGCCGGCCGTGCCGTGGCCGCCGGGGCGCGCGTCCGCGATGACGGCCGAGAGCACGCTGCCGTCCCGCAGCGGCATGAGCACGCCGCTCGTCTCGTCCGAGATGCCGTGGCCGAGCGCACCGTAGCGCCCTGTGGCCGGGTCGTAGTACGTGAGCGTACCGACGCCCGTCACCCCGTCGCGCAGCCAGAGCCCGAGCTGCCGCGTGCCGTCGGCCGTGACGGCGGGTGTGACCGTCGCCGTGACCTCCGTGCCGCCGCGCCGGACGGTGACGGACAGGGTGTCGCCCGCCGCGTCCATGGCCGCGAGAAAATCCGCCGAGGACGCGATGTCCCGGCCGTCGATGCGGCAGATCACGTCACCGGGCAGCAGGCCCGCGTCCTTCGCGGGCGCGGCCTTGCCGCCGGGCGTGTCCACCTCGGCGAGGTCCGCCACGAGCATGCCCGCCGTGGTCATCTGGATGCCGACGGCCCGGCCGAGCGGCACGAGCGACGCCGCCTGCGCCGACACGCCCGCGCACAGCGCGAGCGCGACCGCCGCCGTGACGGCAAAGCGGCGCAAAAAATGTGGTTGTTTCCGCAAAAAATCCCCCCTTTGCGCGTGCAGTATCAGTATGCCGGGTTTCGGGCAAAATAGCGGCGGAACATTCTTGCTCGATTGCCTGCCGGGGCGCAAATGCCTGCGGCGGCGTGCATACGATGTACGGAACCAGTTTTGGTAATTCGATGCATCGGAGGAATTTCCATGACGCAAACATTAAAACAGGGCGACCGGGGCGCACTCGTGTCGCTGCTGCAGCTGGGACTGACGCGCGCGGGGCAGACACCGGGCGCGCTCGACGGCATCTTCGGCGCGCAGACAGCGGCGGCCGTGCGCGCGTTTCAGGCAGCCAGCGCCCTCACGCCCGACGGCATCGCGGGCGCGCGGACGCACCGCGCGCTGCTGCCGTACTACACCGGCTTTGTCACGCGCACCATCCGCGCGGGCGACACATTTTCCGCCCTCGCGCGGCAGTACGGCACGAGCGTGGACGCTATCCGGCTCGCCAATCCCTACCTCGACCCGGAGCGGCTGCCGCTCGGCCGGGCGCTGACGATCCCGCTGCCGTTTTCCGTGACATCAACGGACATTCCCTATTCCTCGGCGCTCATCGGCTATATTGTGCGCGGGCTGGCCGCGCGCTATCCCATGCTCGCCGTCGGGGAGTTCGGCCGCAGTGTGCTCGGCCGGCCGCTGTGGTACCTGACGCTCGGCAGCGGGCCGAAGCTCGTGTTTTACAACGCCGCGCACCATGCCAACGAGTGGATCACGACGCCGCTGCTGCTCACGTTCTGCGAGCAGCTGTGCGCGCGCCTCGGCGACGGCGGCGACATGGAGGGGCAGAACATCCGCGATCTGCTGGAAAAGGTCACGCTCGTGCTCGCCCCGGCCGTGGACCCGGACGGCATCGATCTCGTGACCGGCGCGCTCGACGCCGAGACGACCGCCGCGGCCAAAGCGCTTGCAAATCATTACCCCGACATTCCGTTCCCCGCGGGCTGGAAGGCGAACATCCGCGGCATTGACCTCAACCTCCAGTACCCCGCGGGGTGGAGCATCGCGCGCGAGATCAAATTCGCCGCGGGCTACACGCGCCCCGGCCCGCGCGACTATGTCGGCCCCGCGCCGCTGGTCGCGCCCGAGAGCCTGGCGATGTACGGCTTCACCCGCGCGCTCGACCCGCTGCTCACCCTGTCGTACCACACGCAGGGCCGCGTCATCTACTGGCAGTACGACGGCTATGACGTGCCGGGAAGCGAAGCCATCGCCCGGCAGTTTGCCGCCGTGAGCGGCTACGACGTGGCCGAGACGCCCTACGCCTCCGGCCACGCGGGGTATAAGGACTGGTTTATTCAGGATTTCCGCCGCCCGGGCTTCACGATCGAGGCGGGCAGCGGGGAAAATCCCCTGCCGCTCAGTCAGTTTCCGGACATCTGGTCGGATAACCTCGGCATCCTGCTCGGCGGCATGACCGCCGTTTTGTGACGCTTGTCACAGTCTGCATCAAAACCTCCCACATGACATATTTTGGCCGTTTTCCGGCAAAAAATGCGTGCTAAGCTAGAGCCAAGATATAGACAAAACGGGCCAGATGGTGCGTTTTTTCACGTCACGAAGGAGGAAATTTTCATGCAGCTGTCAGACAAGATCAAAAAATTCAGCGTCGAGCAGGCCATTGACTACCTGAACCGAAATCCGGTCAAGAACCTGCCGAAGCTCCTCGACTGGGCGGACGCGTTCTGCAAGGGCGCGTTTGAAAACCAGCGCCGCGCCATCCGCAAGGCGTGCCTCGATCCCACCGACGCGCACTACCCGATGGTGCAGCACATGCTCAACGACATTGACCCCGAGGTGCTCAAGGCCTCGCTCGTGAACTTCTTTATCTACGGCATCTCCTCGTGCTACACGAGCGTGAACTGGGACGCCATCTCGTCCGAGGCGTATTTCCGGCAGCTCATCGACCTCGGCTGCCTGTTCATCTGGTATTTCCACTACATGCCGGTCGGCAACGATGCCTCGCCAAGCAGGAAGCCGCCGCGGCGAAGAAAAAGTAAAAAACCGCCGATAGAAAAAGCACCGTCTCCCGGTCGGGAGACGGTGCTTTGTGCTTGTCAAAAACCGATGCGCGCGTGGGAAGGGGGCAGCGCAGCAGGGGCTTTGAGCGCCTGCTCAGTAGCTGTACACGCCGCCGCCGATGAACTCGCGCAGCATGCTCTCGGGCGCGAGCAGGGCGGGGTCGATCGTCTCGAAGCGCTCGAGCGCCGGCAGGATGCTGCGGATCTCCGCATAGCGCTCCGCGCCCTCGGGCACGGCCGCGAGCAGGGGCGCGGCGTAGTTTTTCAGGATGGACACCTCGCACGGGAACGACGAGTCGAACATCAGGTTCGCGCGCTCCTTGAACGGAGAGATGAACCGCTTCTCGCCGCGGCGGACGTTGGCCCACATGTCCAGCGTCGCGGCGGCGGGGGTGCCGCGGAAGTTGCTGTCGCGCACGAGGCGGCGCAGCAGGCGCATCCACGTGCCCTTGAACACCTCGCGCCCGTCGTTGTCCACGACGACGGAGCGCGCGCTGATATACAGCCGGAACGCGTCCGGACAGTAGGCGGCGATGTCGTCATTGAGTGCGTGGATGCCCTCGCACACGGCGACCTCGTCCTTGCCGAGGTGCATGGGCCGGCCGATGGGGCCGGACTGCACGCGCGTGACGAAATTATAGCGCGGCAGGTGAATCTCCTCGCCGCGGGCGAGCGCGTTGAGGTGCTCGCCGAGCAGGTCCATGTCCAGGCACGCGGGGGACTCGAGGTCAATGTCGCCCTCCGGCGTGCGCGGTGCGGTGCGGGGGTTCACGGTGCGGAAATAGTCGTCCATGGCGAGGCTCTGGCTGCCGATGCCCATCTTGCGCAGGGCCTCGGCGATCTTCATGGCCGTGGTGGTCTTGCCGCTGCCGGACGGGCCGGACAGCAGCACGATCGGGCACGTGTGCACGTTCTCGGCGATGGCGCGGGCCGCGCGCTCGATCTTTTCGGCATAGGCCGCGTCGCACGCGTCGACGAATTCCTTGGGGTCAGTCTGAATGCGGCGGTTGATCTCCTGAATGTGGTAACTCATTGAAAAAACGCCTCCAGTTCCGCCTTGGCCGCGCAGATGCGGTCGATATTGGCGATGTATTCCGTGGGATACTTGGGGTCGATGTGCCGCTCGAGTTTGCCGCCGTTGGGGCGCACGAGCTTCGTCGAGGCGCCGCCGCCCATGGCGAGGATGCTGCACAGCTCCTCCATGATGCAGATGTTATAGAGATTCTCCTGCCCCGGCCGCGTCCAGCCGACGTTTTCAAACCCGCCGGACATGAACTTCTGCCGGTAGAGGTAATACGGCGCGTAGCCGGCCGCGTCGAGCGCGGTGTTGGCAAAGTCGAGCATCTCGCCGACCTGCTCCCCGTCGGGGATGGGGGCGTTTTGCGTCATGAGGTCGGCCCCGCGCTTGCGCGACAGCGTGTGCACGGTCACGTTTTCGGGCGCGAGCGCGAGCACCTGCTCGAGCGTGGCGCGGAAGCCGTCCGACGTGTCGCCGGGCAGGCCCGCGATCAGGTCCATGTTCACGGCGAAGCCGCCGGTCTCGCGCACGAGGCGCAGCGCGTCGAAAATATCCTGCGCGGTGTGGCGGCGGCCGATGGTCTCGAGCACGCGGTCGTCGAGCGTCTGGGGATTGACGCTGATGCGGTCGACCCGGTGCGCGCGCAGCACGTGCAGCTTGTCGGCCGTGATGGTGTCGGGCCGTCCGGCCTCGACGGTGAACTCGCGCAGGGCGCTGAGATCGAACGCCGCCTCGAGCTGCGTGCACAGCGCGTCGAGCTGGCGCGCCGAGAGCGTGGTCGGCGTGCCGCCGCCGATGTAGAGCGACACGATGCGCAGACCGGCGCGCTGCACGGCCGCTGCCGTCGCGGCGATCTCGCGCGCGAGCGCCTGCAGAAACTCCGGCACGAGCGCCATGCTCTTTTCCACCGACTGGCTCACGAAGCTGCAGTAGGCGCAGCGCGTCGGGCAAAACGGGATGCCCACGTACAGGCACACGTCCTTGTCGCCGAGCGCATCCATGGCGCGCAGCGTGGCGTGGGCGGTGCGCACGACGAGCGCGGCGCGCGCGGGCGCAACGTCGTAGTGCCGCTCGAAATAGCGCATGGCCTGCGCGTCGCCCATGCCCTGTGCGAGCAGGGGGGTCATGAGCTTGCCGGGGCGCACGCCCGTGAGCATGCCCCACGGCCTGTGCGGCAGGCCGATGCCCATGGCCGCGCGGTAAAACGCGCGCTTGACCGCGCCCTGCAGCCGCCGGTCGGTTTCGGTGGGGTCGGTCAGCTCGTCGTTGGGCACGCTCGTGCGGCCGTTGGCCGTCCGTCCGTGATAGACGAGCACGCACGTCGCGGTCGTGATCTTGGGGCCGGGCATGAGCCGCAGCTCCACGCGGTCGCCGGTCGGCCGGCCGTCCGGATACTCCGGGCGCTCGTCCGGGAACAGCGTCAGGAGCATCTGCTCCACCGCATAGCGGTAATCATGTCCGATCAGATAGAGATTCATGGTATTCTTTTTCTCCTCTTCCCATGTCAGGTCAGGAGCGGTCCTTGGCCTTGTTCTTGAGTTCTCTGGCCTTTGCCTTCAGGGCTTTGGCCAGCTGCTTGCGGCGCTGCGCATGCTCATGCACACGCGTGAAGGCCGGGCCGTTGGTCTTGCCCTCGCGCAGCGCCGGGAACGCCTGCGCGATGCGCTCGTGCACGATGTTGCGCTGACCCAGCAGCTCCTCGCGGCGCTGCAGCAGTTCGCTGCGGCGCGCCAGCAGCTCGCTGCGGCGCATGAGCGAGTTCTCGGCGCGCTTTTCTGCGATCTGGGCGCCTTTTTCCTTCGCGTCGGTGTAAACCTCCATGCCGCGGTCCTTCGCGTCCGAGGCGCGAATATAGATCTCCTCGCCGATCTCGTCGGAGATGGCCGTGAGCGAATCCTCGATGGCCTGCAGAGCGTGCAGCTTCTTCGGCAGCTTGCGGATCTCCATGGCGGTGATGATGTTGTCCGCGATCCACAGGGCACTGAACGTGCCGAGCAGCACCCAGCCGAGCTTTTTCGGGATGAGGTCGACGACCTTGGCCACGAGCGGCTGGAACACATCGACCACGAACACGCACGCGATGCCCCACAGCACCGAGAACTCCAGACACACATAGCCCTTGATGTTCAGCGGACGCTTGGAGTAGTCCCACCACTTGTCGTGGAACACCTTTTCCAGCACCCAGCCGGTGAGGTATTCGATCACGCTCGTGAACAGCACGCTGCCGCCGAACAGCAGCCAGAGGCTGCTCTTGAGCGGCCCGAGCACGAGCAGCACGCTCATCACACCGAAGCCGTAGATGGAGCAGATGGGGCCGTTGACGAAACCGCGGTTGACGAACTTGCCGTGCGCGATGGCGGCGAAGGCCACCTCGGAGCACCAGCCGAGAAATCCGTAGATGTAGAAGTACCAGAGGATCTGGAACCAGGAATAGGGCACAAGCACGAAAAAAACTCCTCTCAGATCTGGGTGCCTGCGGTGATACTAACCCAGTCTAATCATAATCATTCAAATATTATAACATAATGGTCCGGCCATTTCCAGCCTTTCCGCCCCGGATGGGACAAAAGCGGCAAAATGGACAAAAAGCGGCTTGAAAAACTGCCATCTGCCTTTGTTTTTTCGCGCGCAAAAGCGGAGCGCAGGATCCTGCGCTCCGCCTGGAAAACCGGGGATTTACTTGATCGTCAGCAGCAGCTCGCCGGCCTTGACCGACTGGCCGCCCTTGACAAAGACTTCGTCGATCGTGCCGTCCATGCGGGCGACGACGCTCGTCTCCATCTTCATGGCCTCGATCACGGCGAGCACGTCGTTGACCTTGACCTGGTCGCCGGGCTTGACGTTGACCTTCGACACCATGCCCGGGATGGACGCGCCGGCCTGGCTCTTGTCGTTCGGGTCGGCCATGACGACGGTCTTGGCCGTGTCGGCCGCGGTCGGGTCGGGCACGGCGACCTCGCGGCGCATGCCGTTGAGCTCGAACTGCACGTTGCGCGTGCCGTCGTCGTTGCGGTCGCCGAGGCCGATGTACTTGATCATGAGGGTCTTGCCGTCCTCGATGTTGATCTTGTTCATCTCGCCGACGGCCATGCCGTTGAAGAACACGTGGCTGCCCATGCGCATGATGTAGCCGTACTCCTTGCGGTGGCGGACGTACTCCTCATAGACCTTCGGGTACATGGCGTAGGAGATGAGGGAGCGCGGCTCCTCGTAGTTCGGGTAGAACTTGACGATCTCGCGGCGCAGCTGGTCCCAGTCGGTGGGCGGCAGCAGGTCGCCGGGGCGGCCGGTGATGGGCTTCTCGCCCTTGAGCACGACGCGCTGCAGATCCTTCGGGAAGCCGCAGGGCGGCTGGCCCATCATGCCCTTGAAGTAGCTCACGACGCTGTCGGGGAAGGCAAGGTGCTCGCCCTTTTCGACGATGTTCTCGGGCGTGAGGTCGTTCTGCACCATGAAGATCGCGAGGTCGCCGACCATCTTGGACGACGGCGTGACCTTGATGATGTCGCCGAGCATGAGGTTGACGGTGCAGTACATCTCCTTGACCTCCGCGAAGCGGTGGCCGAGGCCGAGCGACTCGACCTGCGGCTGCAGGTTCGTGTACTGGCCGCCGGGGATCTCGTAGCGGTAGATATCGGTGACGGGGACCTTGAGGCCCTTGTCGAAGCTCTCGTAGCGCAGGCGCACGTCGGCCCAGTAATCGGCCAGCTCCTGCAGGCGCTGCGGGTCAAAGCCGGTGTCGCGCTCCTGACCGCGCAGGGACTCGACAACGGCGTTCATCGACGGCTGGCTCGTGAGGTTGGCGAGCGGTCCGATGGCGGTGTCGACCACGTCCACGCCGGCCTCGGCCGCCATGAGATAGGTCGCGATCTGGTTGTCGGTGGTGTTGTGCGTGTGCAGGTGGATGGGGATGCCGATCTCCTGCTTGAGGGTGCTCACGAGCTTCTTGGCGGCGTAGGGCTTGAGCAGGCCGGACATGTCCTTGATGGCCAGCATGTGGGCGCCGCGGCGCTCGAGCTCCTTGGCGAAGTTGACGTAGTACTCGAGCGTGTAGCGGTCGCGCGTCGGGTCGAGGATGTCGCCGGTGTAGCACACGGTGCCCTCGAGGAACTTGCCCTGACGCAGGACCTCGTCCATGGCGGTCTCCATGTTCGGCATCCAGTTGAGCGAGTCGAACACGCGGAACACGTCGATGCCCTCGCGGGCGGACTCGGCGATGAAGGCGCGCACGAGGTTGTCCGGATAGCTCGCGTAGCCGACGAGGTTCGAGCCGCGCAGCAGCATCTGGAACGGGATGTTCGGGATCTTCTCGCGCAGCATCTCCAGGCGCTCCCACGGGGACTCGTGCAGGAAGCGGTAGGCGGTGTCAAACGTCGCGCCGCCCCACATCTCGAGCGAGAAGCAGTCGGCGAGGATGTCGGCCGTGCCGTCGGCACCCTTGAGCATGTCGCGGGTGCGCAGGCGGGTGCTCAGCAGGGACTGGTGCGCGTCGCGCATCGTCGTGTCGGTGATGAGCAGCTTCTTCTGGCCGAGGACCCAATCCTTGACGGCCTCGGGGCCGTCGGTGTCGAGCAGGAGCTTGAGGCCGTCCTGCTTCGAGATCTCGCGCTGCGCCTTCGGGAAGCGCGGCGTGTCGTACTGGTGGCGCTCGGCGTCGGGATTGTTGACCTGGATGTTGGCGATGTATTTGAGCACGCGGGTCGCGCGGTCGCGCGATTCGGTGAACTCGAACAGCTCCGGCGTCTCGTCGATGAACTTCGTGTGGCACTTGCCGGCGATGAACGTCGGGTGCGTGAGGATGTTCGTCACGAACGGGATGTTCGTCTTCACGCCGCGCACGTGCTCTTCATTGATGGCGCGGGTGGCCTTGCGGCAGACGGCGGGGAAGGTGCAGTCCCAGCTCGTGACCTTGACGAGCAGGGAGTCGTAGTACGGGGAGATGACCGAGCCCGTGCCGACGTTGCCGCCGTCGAGACGCACGCCGAAGCCGCCGCCGGAGCGGTAGGCCTCGATCTTGCCGTTGTCGGGCGCGAAGTTGTTGGCCGGGTCCTCGGTGGTCACGCGGCACTGGATGGCGTAGCCGTTGACCTTGAGGTTGTTCTGGTCGCCGAGACCGATCTCCGGGTGGCTGATCGGCTGACCCTCGGCGATGAGGATCTGCGCGCGCACGAGGTCGATGTTCGTGACCATCTCGGTGACGGTGTGCTCGACCTGGATGCGGGGGTTCATCTCGATGAAGTAGTGGTTGCCGTCGCGGTCGACGAGGAACTCCACCGTGCCGGCGTTGACATAGCCGACGGCCTCGGCAATCTTCACGGCGTCGGCGTGCAGCTGCTCGCGGATGCTCTCGGGCACGCTCCACGCGGGCGCGAACTCGACGACCTTCTGGTAGCGGCGCTGCAGCGAGCAGTCGCGCTCGCCGAGGTGGCGCACGTTGCCGTACTGGTCGGCCAGGATCTGCACCTCGATGTGCTTGGGCTGCACGAGGTACTTCTCGATGAAGATGTCGTCATTACCGAAGGCCTTGCGCGCCTCGCTCTTGACGAGCTCGAACGCGGGGATGACGTCCTCGGGCATCTCGCACAGGCGCATGCCGCGGCCGCCGCCGCCGGCCGCCGCCTTGAGGATGACGGGGAAGCCGAAGCTGATGGCCTTTTCGAGCGCCTCCTGCCCGTCGCGCAGGGGCTCGGAGCAGCCGGGGATGACCGGCACGCCGCACTCCATGGCGATCTGCTTGGCCGAGAGCTTGTCGCCCATCTTGCCGAGCACGTCGCTCGGGGGGCCGATGAACGTGATGCCGGCTTCTTCGCAGGCGCGGGCAAAGTCCGCGTTCTCGGACAGGAAGCCGTAGCCCGGGTGGATGGCGTCGACGCCGCGGCGCTTGGCCAGGTCGATGATCTCGGGGATGTCGAGATACGCGCCCAGGGGGCTCTTGTTCTCGCCGACGAGGTAGGCCTCATCGGCACGGGTGCGGAACATGCTCAGTTCGTCTTCCTTGGAGTACATGGCCACGGTGTGGATGCCGAGGTCGTAGCACGCGCGGAAGATACGCACCGCGATCTCGCCGCGGTTGGCGGCAAGGACCTTGTTGAAAACTTTTTCTGACACGGTCGTGTCTCCTTTCTGACTGCGGCAGGCCGCAGAGGTGGGGGCTGCAGCGGCGCAGAGGCGTGCCCCGGCGCGCTGTCAACGTCGGAATTATATCATATATCTGTAACAATAGAAATAAAATTTTGAAATTTTGGCGAGTTTAAAATCTAACAAATGCGCCCGGCGCGTAATTTACACGCAATTCTTTTCTCGCCGCGCAGAATGTGGTACAATAGCGGGCGAAAATTCAGGAAAGCTGGAATGAATTTGGAAAATACTTGTTATATCGTCGGCGCGGCCAGTCTCGACGGCGTGCGCCTGAGCCCCCGGGCGGGGGATTACGTGATCGCGGCCGACGGCGGCTACCGCTCGCTGAAAGCGCGCGGCATCGAGCCGGACTTCGTCATGGGCGACTTTGACTCCCTCGGCTACCGGCCGGACCACCCGAACGTGGAGACGCATCCGGTCATGAAGGACGACACCGACCTCGGTCTCGCCGTGCGCTGGGCGCTGGCGCACGGGTACCGGCGGCTCGTGATGGCGGGCGCGCTCGGCGGCCGCCTCGACCAGACGATCGCGAGCCTGCAGACGCTGCGCGGACTCACGGACGCGGGCGCGCAGGGCTGGCTCATCGGCTGCGGCTGGGTGGTCACGGCGGTGCAAAACGGCACGCTGACCTTTCCCGCCGGTATGGAGGGCACGGTGTCCGTGTTCAGCAGCGGCGATGCCGCGCGCGGCGTCACGCTGCGCGGCCTGCTCTACGAGATCACGGATGCGGAGCTGCGCTGCGCCATGCCGCTCGGCGTGAGCAACTCGTTCACCGGCGCGGCGGCCACGGTGCGCGTCACGGACGGCACGGTCTATGTCCTCTGGCAGGGCGACGCGCTGCCGGACGGGCTGGAGGTGCGCCATGGAGCGGATTGACCTGCACACGCACACGCTCGCGTCCGACGGGTCGGACGCGCCGGCTGACGTGGTGCGCAAGGCGGCGGCGCTCGGCCTGCGGGCCGTGGCCGTCACGGACCACGACACGTTCGCCGGCCTGCCCGAGGCCCGCGCGGCGGGGCAGCGCTGCGGCATCGAGGTCGTGCCCGGGGTGGAGCTGTCCACCGTCTGGGGCGGCGAGGAGGTGCACCTGCTCGGCTACTTCATGGACACGGAGGACACCGCCCTGCGCACGCTCATGACCCGCGCGACCGACGAGCGCAACGCCCGCAACGAGACCATGGTGCAGCGCCTGCACGACGCGGGCTATCCCATCACGATGGCCGACCTGCACGCGGCCTTCCCGGGGCAGACGGTGCTCGGCCGGCCGCACATCGCGGCGCTGCTCGTGCAGCGCGGGTGCATCGCGTCGGTGCCGGACGGCATGCGCGGCCTGCTTGGCCGGGGGAAGGAATTTTATGTCCCGCGCTACAACGTCCCGCTGGAGGACTTCATCCGCGCCCTGCGCGCGGCGGGCGGCGTGCCGGTCGTGGCGCACATTTTCAAGTACCGCTTCGACGATGCGCAGCGCACCGCCATGCTCTCTGCTGCTGCGGACGCCGGGGCCCTCGGCGTCGAGGTGCGCTACACGACCTATACGCCCGAGCAGACGGCGGCGGCGCAGGCGCTGGCCGAGCGCTTCGGTCTTGCGCCCTCCGGCGGCTCGGACTACCACGGTCTGCGCAAGCCGGATATCGCCCTCGGCTCCGGCCGGGGCGGGCTGCGCGTGCCGTATGCCTGGCTCGCCGGGCTCAAAGCCCTTGCCGGGCCCGGCCGTGTGTGATACACGAACAAAATCCAGTTGAATTTTGAAATTTTTCCGGAGGTGGTTTCTTGAAGACCCTTCTGCGCCCCTACGAGGGCACGCTGCCGTATCTCTTCGTCAGCTACGCGCACAAGAACGACGCGGCCGTGCTCGAAATCATCCGCACCCTGCAGTCGCGCGGCTTTCGCGTCTGGTACGATGAGGGCATCGAGGCCGGCAGCGAGTGGCCGGAGAGCATCGCGTCGCATCTCGAGCGCGCGCAGCTCGTGCTGGCGTTCTTGTCCCCGGCGTACCTGCGCTCGGACAACTGCCGCAAGGAGATGCACTATGCCCTGACGAAGAAAAAACCCGTCATCAACGTCTACCTCGAGCAGACGGAGCTCTCCCCCGGCATGGAGATGCAGATCGGCAACCTCTTCGCGCTCATGAAGTACACCTACCCGAGCGAGGAATATTTCTACGACAAGCTCTTCTCGGCCGAGCTGCTCGACGCTTCAAAATTCGCCGGCAATCCGCCGGAGCTGCCGGACACCCCGGCGCTCACGCCCGGGAAAAAAGCGAAAGAGAAAAAGCCCCGCGCCGAAAAGCCCCGCCGGGCCAAACGTGAAAAACCGCCCAAGGCGCCGAAGCCTGAGCGGCCGAAGAAAAAGCGCCGCGGCCTCGCGGCGGCGATCATTGCCATTGTGCTCGCCGGCTGTCTGATCGCGGCCGGCATCGTCGGTCACTTCACGGGCCTGCTCTACCGCTTCACGGTGAAAACCGTCGCGGTGCAGACGCTCGCGGACGACACGGTGGCCCAGTTCCAGAACCCGCTGCTCGAGCAGGCCGCGCGCGACTATGCCGGCAAGCCTGCGGGCGAGCTCACGGTCGCGGACCTCAAGGGCCTCACGGCGCTGTACGTCTGCGGCGACCGGTACTGGTTCGCCGCCCCGCAGCAGGGCGTGAACGCGGCGGCCGCCGGCGTCGAGACGGCCGAGATGACCGACCCCTCCGGCCAGAGCGTCACCGTGCGCCGCGGCGACATCCGCGACCTGTCCGACCTCGCGTATTTCCCGAGCCTGACGGTGGTCTCGGTGCAGTTCCAGTCACTGACCTCGCTCGAGAGCCTGCCCGCCTGCGGCGTGGAGGTGTTCGACGTCAGCGCCAACCGGCTCACGAGCCTGTCGGGCATCGAACGGCTGCCGAAGCTCACGGCCCTCACGGCCGACGGCAACGCCATTACCGACCTGACCGGCCTCGGCCGCTGCCTGAACGTGCGGAAGCTGAGTCTCAACGGCGCAAACGTGTCGGACCTGTCCGAGCTGCGCGCGCTCACAAAGCTGCAGGACATCACGCTCTCGCACTGCACGCGCCGCGAGCTGCTGATCCCGCTGCACAAGTCCTCGCTCACGCGCGTCACGCTCGTGGACTGCGATCTGCGCGGCGATTTCTTCCACAGCTTCGACCGCGAGCGGGCGATCACGTCGCTCACGCTCATCCGCTGCGAGCTGGACAGCACATCCGGTCTGGAGGATTTCACCGGGCTCACGGAGCTGGCGGTGCGCGGCGTTTCCGGGTCGCTGGACTGGTCGGCACTCGGTAGTCTGCCGCTGCAGACCGTCACGGCCGACGCCCTGCAGGCGGACGCCATCGCCGCATCCACCACTGCGGCCGTCACGGTGGTGGACTGACTGCCGGGGCAGGCAACGTGCCCGCATTGCCGCGGCTCTGCGCACGCCGCTCCCGCGCACAAGCGCGGAAACGGATGTGCGCGCGGGTGGATGAAGAAAAGCAGAGAGAAGCAGCAGCCCTCCCGGATCCGGGAGGGCTGCTTTGCCTGCGGTGGGGTGATCGTTTTTTCCGGTACGTCCGTCCCGCGCCCCTTGGCTCCCTTGTGCAAAGGGAGCTGGCAGCCGTCAGGCTGACTGAGGGATGGATACGCGCATTCTTGCACTGCGGCCGGTATCTGCAACCCCTCCGTCACGGCGCAGAGCGCTGTGCCACCTCCCCTTACACAGGGGAGGCATCGCCGAACGGCGATATTTTCTCCTTGCGGCCACAGTACCGTGCGGTGCTGCCTTCCCCGCGGCCGCAGTACCGTTCGGTGATGCCAAATTCCATCCGGGGCGGGTCTTCCCCACCTTGGGCCCTCCTGCTGCGTAGAAGCCGGGGGAGAAGCCGGACCGTCACCCATTCGGGAGAAGGATTTCAAGACATCGGCCATTCACCCCCCCCTGCAAACGGAAAACGCCCCTGCCGGAACGGACAAACCGGCAGGGGCGTTTCCATAGGAGAAATGGAGTTGGAAAAAGGAATTATCATGTTGCTTGGGGGAGAAATTGCGCGCCAGTCAGCGGGCGGAGAGGTTCGTGTGCGGTCACGAAAATTCCCGCTTGCTATCTGACAGTGCCCATTATATAATGCCTTTATGGATAAGTAAAGCAAATATTTCTGATAGTTAGATTAGCGTTTCTTATTTGTGAGGTGCTTATGAACCGATACATCGCCTTCCTGAAGGTCTTTGAGCGCAACAGTTTTTCGGACGCGGCGCGCGATCTCGGCTACACGCAGTCGGCCGTCAGCCAGATGATCAAGTCGCTGGAGGAGGAGCTGGGCGTGACGCTGCTGGTGCGCTCGCGCTCGGGCGTGGCGCTCACCTATGAGGGGCGCCACCTGCTGCCGTACATCCGCGACACGGTCAACGCTTACCGCATGCTCCAGTCGCAGGCGGCGGGCTTCAGCGGGCTCGAGCAGGGCACGATCCGCCTCGGCACGTTCACGAGCGTGTCGAGCTTCCTGCTGCCGCCGGCCATGGAGCGCTTCCGGAGCCAGCACAGCGGCATCCGTTTCGAGCTCTATCAGGGCCTGTATTACGAGATCGAGGACTGGGTGCGCGAGGGCGTGGTCGACTTCGGCTTCACGGACATGTCGCGCACGACGCCGTTTGCATGCGAGCCGATCTATCGCGACACCATGCTCGCCGTCCTGCCCGAGGGCCACCCGCTGGGCGAGAACATTTTCATTCAGGTCGATGAGCTGGCGGCCGAGCCGTTCATCCTCCTCGAGGAGGGGCGCGGCGGCGGCTGCATCCGCGAGCTGCTCGCGCGCCACCCGCAGATCAACGTGCAGTACCGCGTGGCCGACGATTACACGATCCTGAACATGGTCGAGAGCCGGCTCGGCGTGTCCATCCTGCCGGAGGCCGTGCTGCGCCGCAGCGGCCAGCGGCTCACCGCACGCCGGCTCTCTCCGGAGCTGCAGCGCACCATCGGCGTCATCTATAAGCAGAAGACCGGTCTGTCCACCGCCGGGCAGCTGTTTCTGAGCGAGCTCAAGGCATCCAACCCCGCGCCGCACGGCTGAATCTGCCGCATTTGGGTGTTTACACTGCCGGGCGGTTGTGCTATCGTAGAGCGGTAACATTTCATGGCGCGCCGTGTCCGGGGGGATACCTTATTTAAATATGGCGGACGCGGCGGGAAGGAGCGGATCATTCATGAGCATGACAGGCGCCATCGTCAACGCGCTGGCCATCGTGGCCGGCGGTGCGGTCGGCCTGCTGTTTCGGCGGGGCATCCCCGAGCGCGTGAGCAAGACGGTCATGATCGGTCTCGGGCTGTGCGTGCTGTATATCGGCATCTCGGGCGCGATGGAGTGCCGGAGCATCCTCATTGTCATCGTGTCCATGTCGCTCGGCGCGGCCGTGGGCGCGCTGCTGAACATCGACGGGGCCATCCACCGCCTCGGCACCTGGGTCGAGGCGCATTTCCACCGGCACGAGGGCGGGCCGTCGCTGGCCGAGGGCTTTGTCACGGCGAGCCTGCTGTGCTGCGTGGGCGCCATGGCGGTCAACGGCTCGCTCGACGCTGGCATCCGCGGTGACAACAGCATCCTGCTCACCAAGTCGATGATCGACCTCGTTTTCTGCGCCATGATGGCCACGACGCTCGGCGCGGGCGTCATGCTCGCGGGCGCGGCGGTGTTCGTGATCGAGGGAGCGCTCACGCTGCTGGCCGGGGCCATCGCGCCGCTGCTCTCGGAGGCGGCGGTCGCGGACCTCACGTGCGCGGGCTCCCTGCTCGTGGCGGCCATCGGCCTCAACCAGACCGGCGCCACGAAGATCAAGGTGGCGGACTATCTGCCGGCGCTGCTGTTCGTGCCGCTCATCCGCTGGCTGGTCAGTTTGCCGGTCTGGCAGCAGATCGCCGCGTGGTTTTGAGCGATACTATTTATAAATAGCAAAATAGCAAAGCGGCGCTTGCGGCGGCTTCCTGATTTGTATATTTTGGCGTTGTTTGTGGACGAAAAATCGCGTGGGAAGGCTTGCCTTTTCCGCGCGTTTGTGTTACGATACTCTTTCCCGCGGGAAGAAAGGGTGTGGGCACATGGGTTTCTGGCTCAACCAGGCGCTGGGTCTGCTCGGCAGCCTGATCGTGTTTGTCTCGGTGCAATTCAATAACCGCCGTGTCATCCTCGCCGCGCAGGCCGCCGCCTGCCTGATGTGGATCGTGCACTACGGGCTGCTCGGCGCGATGACCGCCGCGACCATCAACATTCTGTCGTTCGCGCGCAGCGTCGTGTTTTACTTCAACGACCGCAAGTGGGCGCAGAGCCGCGCGTGGCTGTGGGCGTTTCTGGCGCTGTACGTCGTCAACACCGTCCTTACATGGGACGGGCCGGTGAGTCTGCTGCCCGGCATTGCCATGAGCATGACGACGGTCGCGCTCTGGACGCGCGACATGCGCCGCACGCGCCTGCTCTACCTGACCAATTCGCCGTTCTGGTTCACGTATGACATCCTCGCGCGCTCGTACTCGTGCATGGTCATCGAGGCCATCGCCTTCGTATCCTACGTCGTCGCCGTGTGGCGGTTTGACATTAAAAAACAGCCGCAGACATGAAAACTCTGCGAGCCTTTTGTAACGGCCTGCAAAAACTCCCCGCCTTCGGGCGGGGAGTTTGCGTGTTTAAAAAGGGCTTTGCATTTCACCGGGAACCCAACGAAGCGGTTCTCGATGGAGCGGATTACCACGTCAGCGCATCGTCAAAGTCCACAAGGTCGGGCCGCACCGGCTCCTCGCCCATGACGGTCTGCATGTAGAGGTTGACCTGGCGGCGCATGTCGCGCTTGGAGATCGTGCGCGAATCGAGCAGATCCTGCGCGACCCAGAGCATGTGCACGCCGCGCGCGGCCGCCTGCTCCTCGAACACGCCGCGCAGACCGTCCATGCCCTTGCAGGAGATCTGGTCGTACATGAGCACCATGTCGGCGTTGTACTGTTTGCAGACGATCCACAGCTCGTCGAGCACGTTCGCGTAGCCGCCCTTTGTGTGCTTGCGCATGGTGGTGCGCTGATAGCTGCGGGCGAGGTCGGCGAGCGCCTGATCGGGATCCTCCGTGTTGATGATGATGTCGGAAATGAGCGATTCCATGCTCGCCACGACGTTGATGCCCCAGCAGTTTTCCGCCCAGACGGAGAAGTCGGGGTAGAAGTTCGCCGGGCACGACCACTCGACGCAGCGGTGGCGCATCGCGGGGGCGCAGGGCTTTTTCTGCTGGTAGCCGCGCATCATGATACGGTTGACGCGGCGGTCGGTGTCGAGAAAATGCGGGTCCATGCCGCCGGAGAGATGGTAGAAAAACATGCGGTAGATCCAGAACGTCTCGCCCGTCATCTGCGGGTAGGGCGTGCGGTTGACCTCCCACTTCTGCAGCTCGTACTCCGTCTCCTGGTTGTAGACCTTCATGGCGCGGAAAAACGCGTCCCAGTCGAACGTCTCGCCGGTCTGCTCCTCGATGAAGCGGATGAGCCCCCGCAGCTCCTCGACGGCGTAGTCCTGCACCGCCTCCTCATTGTAGCGGATGGGCACGCCGAAGTAGTACGTCGGGAGGTTGAAGTACCGGTCCTGATACGACGTCGTGGCGACGCTGCCGTCGCACGGCATGTTGCAGGCGACAAAGCACGTGCCGAGCTTGGGATACTCGTCGCGCAGGGCGCAGCCGGCCTCGGCCGAGGGCAGGGGGCAGACGTCGGCCGGGATGCCGAAGTTTTCGGCCGCGTCGAGATACGGCGGCGTGATCTGCTGGTCGAGGATGGAGCACAGAAACACCGGCAGCACCTGCGCCGGCAGGTAGATGAGGTTCGGGAAGCCGGCCATGATCTCGCCGGGGACGAGCTCGTCAAAGAGCACGACCTTCTTCGACAGTTTGTTGCCGGGGTGGAAGTGCTCGTCGGCCACGAATGAGATGCGCAGCAGGTCGGTGGCCTTTTTCACGATGCGGTCGTACTGCGCGCGGGCCATGCGCAGCTGGTTGCCGCGCATGCCGAGCGTGCCGCGGTCGACAAAGTTCGGGTAGGTCAGATAGGTCGCAAACCACTGGTAGCGAAACAGCGCGCGCACGGCCGACACCGGGCACTTGGCCACAAAGGCGACCATGTCCTTCCAGCACTTGAGCCACATATAGAAATCGAACGCCGTGTCGCGCACGCCGCGCAGCTCACGGTAGCGAAACCGGCCCCGCTCTGGGTCAAAGCGGTATGTATAGTCATTGATGTGGCGGAGAAACTCCCGCAGGGAGCGCTTTTCTTTGTCAGCCATGGTCACTTGCCTCCTCTCTGCGCCTGGAGCTGTTTGATCTCCAGGCTCTCGACGAATGCCTGCACGCGCGTGCGCAGCTGGCCGTTGCCGCCGGTGGCGTTCTGCCGGTCGACCGCGACGGACGGGATGCCGTAGTCGTGCGTGATGACGTGGCTCGCCAGCGCGCGCTCATAGCCCCAGTACTCGCAGAACTTGAGCTGTTCGTACAGCACGCCCTGCGCGTGGTACTCTTTGCACAGGTCACGCACGAGTTGCCAGCGGCCCTCCACCTTTTCGCGCTGCATGTAGCGCGGGCACTGGCTCGTGGTGAGGTAGTGCCGGGCGATGCTCTCGAGCACCGGCAGGTCGGGGTCGAGGTGGATCTCCTCGCGGCCGGGCGTGGAGCCGAAGCAGAAGCGGTCGACCACGACGAGCGCGCCCGCCTCCTCCACGAGCTTGGTGAAGCCGGGGTCGTCGATCTCGCTGCCGACGACGGCGATCTTTACGCGGAAGTTCGGCTTGGCGTCGGGCTCGCGGCGGCGCAGCTCCTCGAGCGTCTCGCGGAGCTTATCGACGATGAGATACTTCGGGCAGCAGTAGCTCACAAGGTTGAGGATGTGGTACTCGTAACCCGTGATGCGCGGGTTTTCCTCCTTGCGGAACTGGCCGATCTCGGTCAGGATGCGGCAGACCTCGTTGTGCTCGGCAACCGCCTTGCGCAGCGCGTCGTCCGACACGTCCACGCCGTAGACCTCATGCAGCGGCTCGAGCACCTTGCGCCGGAGCTGGTCGACATAGTGGCGCACGGTATTGTCCGTGACCTTGAAGGGCATGTCGAGGAAGGTGACGAAAAACTGCTCGTTGTCCACGAGGTGCAGCAGCTCGAAGTGCTCGAGCGCGCGGTTCATCTCCGAGCAGGTCTCCGTCGCCAGCAGGGCGGACAGGAAGTTGTAGCCTCCCTCGATGCCGCGCTCGAGCAGCGACTTGCAGTAGTCGCAGATGAAGTTCGACATGTAGTACGACGAGATGTCCAGCGACCCCGTCAGCGGCGCGCGCAGACGCACCGAAAAGCAGTCGCCGGTGTTGAGCAGCACCTCGGGCATGTGGTAGCAGGTGTAGGCCAGCGCGTGCTTCCCCTCGGCACACGCCTGCTGCACGAGCGGGTTGTTCGCGCTCTCGAGCAGCTTTTCAAATTCGTAAAGATACTTCAGGTCTTTCAAACGGCTCTCCCCTCCATGTTAAAAAAGTCGCATACTGGTAGACACATTATACAGGACATTGTCCGATATCGCAATAGATTTTGAACATCTTTCCTGAAAATGTGCAAAAATTGACCACCCGTTTCCATCACCGCTGTGGTATAATGGGCGCAGAAGATCTGCAGGAGGTGGCCGTCATGAAGCCCCAGTTTGCCAATGTGTTCAACGTCTCGGTCAATGACAACCGCTCGGAGTGCTCGCTGAGCTTTTACCACATGTATATGCAGCACAATTACACGCCCCAGCCCAAGGGCCTGATCGACATGCCGGAAAAGACGGTCGGCGAGGTCGCGAGCATCATGCTCACGCGCGAGGGGGCGCACGCGCTCACGCGCCTGCTCATCCAGAGCTTCGGCCTGCCGGAGGAGAACGCATGAGCGCGGCGCAGACGCTCCGCCCCGGCCGCTACCGGCACTTCAAGGGGAAGGAATATGAGCTGCTCTTTCTCGCCACGCACTCGGAGACATTGGAGCCGATGGTCGTCTACCGCGCGCTCTACGGGGAGCGGGGCATCTGGGTGCGCCCCGCCGCCATGTGGGACGAGGAGATCGAGCGCGACGGGCGGACCGTCCGCCGCTTCACCTATATTGGAGACTGACAACTCCAACGAGAACCGCTTCGCCGGGCCTTGTTGAAAGGAGCCGCGGCTGCGGTTTTGGGATTGACCCGCCGCCGGAAACGTGATACCATATTTTCGGTCACTTTGTGCCGAAACCTGTCACCGAGGATGTGGGGATATGCGAAAAGCTCTCAAAACCGTCTTGTGCGTCGCGCTCGTGCTGGCGCTGGCCGTGGTCATCGCGCTGCGCGTGCTGCCGCCGATGAACGCCCCGGCGCAGTCTGCCGCCGCCACGCCGACCCCGGCCGCGGCTGCCGCGCCCACCCCCACGCCCGAGCCGGACAACGGCCTGCCGAAGGTCAACGCCGGCAGCTGGGAGCTCACGCTCGTCAACGCGCACAACTCCATCGGCGAGGCCGTGCCGGAGGATCTGGCCGAGCTCGAGGGCGGCCGGTATTTTGACGCCCGCGCCGTGGACGCGCTCAAGGAATTCATCGCCGCAGCGCGCGCCGAGGGGCTGAGCGTGTGCCTGTCGAGCGCGTACCGCAGCTATAACGAGCAGACGTATCTCTTCAACCGCAAGGTCAGCCAGTGCGGCGGGGACGAGGCCGCGGCCGCCCGCATCGTCAACCGTCCCGGCACGAGCGAGCATCAGCTCGGCCTGTGCGCCGACATTACGGACAAGTTCTACGAGGTCAAGACGCAGAACCTTGAAAAGACCGCGCTCTACCAGTGGATGTATGCCCACTGCCAGGACTATGGCTTCATCCTGCGCTACCCCGCCGACAAGCAGGACATCACCGGCGTCATGTACGAGCCGTGGCACTTCCGCTACGTCGGCAAGGAGGCGGCTGCCTACATTATGGAAAACGGCCTCTGCCTCGAGGAGTTCCTCGACCTGTACAAATGAATCTCCCCGGGGTGCTTCCTGCAGGAAGTGCCCCGGATTTGTGCGTTTTGCTGCAAAATTCTAGGTGAATTCTAGGTAAATTGTGAAAACCACCGCTTGAAATCTTGCATTTTTTCTGTTAGACTAAAAGTAACTGAAAAAGAAAGGAGCGTGATAACGTTATGCGTACCAATCAAGTCCAGGACCTGGACGATCTGATCTTCTCGGACAGCAGCTGGCAGCCCAGCAGCAAGTGAGAAGCCATAGAGCCGGATGACGCCACGCCATGTGCGTGGATTTTTTATATTTAAACGCGATCCCTACCGGCCTCCGCGTGAAAAACGGTTGCAATTTTCGCGGCCGTGTGCTACGAATAGAAGCAGAAACGAAACAGGAGGCTGATCTCTATGGCATTCATCCGCAAGCTCCCCGACACGCCCGAGCGCCTTGAGCACCTCAAGGGCGGCGCCGGCCACCTTGAGCGCTATGCGCTCCTCTCCCCGGAGGAGATGCTCGGCGCCGGCACGGTCTGCGCCCGCATGGTGCTGCAGCCCGGCTGCGAAGTCGGCGAGCACACCCACCACGGCAACTATGAAGTGTATTATTTCCTCTCCGGGCACGGCACTTACCGCAGCAACGGCGAGACGACGACCGTGGACGCCGGCACCGTGACCTTCACGGGCGACGGCGAAAGTCATTTCCTGCGCAACGACGGCCCCGAGCCGCTGGAGTTTCTGGCCCTCGTGCTCAATCTCCCCGCGCAGGCATAAACGACGGAAACGAAAAGCCTTCCCCGACTGGGGAAGGCTTTTTATTTGAAAACCGATCAGCGGGCATCCATCGGATGCCCGCTGACCTTATATATGCACTTACTTGCTCCGGATATACGCGTCGATGGCAGCGGCGGCCTTCTTGCCGGCGCCCATCGCCTTGATGACGGTGGCCGCACCGGTGACGGCGTCGCCGCCGGCGAACACGCCGTCCTTCATGGTGGTCACGGTGTCGTCCTGAACGACGATGCCGCCGCGATCGCTGTACTCGAGGTCCGGCGTCGCCTTGCGCAGCAGCGGGTTGGGGGAGGTGCCCAGCGCCATGATGACGGAGTCGCAGGCCATCTCAAACTCGCTGCCCGGCACTTCGATCGGACGGCGGCGGCCCTTCTCGTCGGGCTCGCCGAGCTCCATGCGGATGCACTTGAGGCCGCGGACCCAGCCCTTGTCGTCGGCCAGGATCTCGACGGGGTTGCACAGCAGGTGGAAGTTGATGCCCTCTTCCTTCGCGTGCTCGTACTCTTCCTTGCGGGCGGGGATCTCCTCCTCGCCGCGGCGGTACACGACCGTCACGTCCGCGCCCAGACGCTTGGCGCAGCGCGCGGCGTCCATGGCGACGTTGCCGGCACCGACGACGGCCGTCACGTGGATGGGCATGAGCGGGGTGTCGTAGCGCTCGTCATACGCGTGCATGAGGTTGATGCGGGTGAGGAACTCGTTGGCGGAGAACACGCCGCAGTAGCTCAGGCCCGGGATGTTCTGGAACTTCGGCAGACCGGCGCCGGAGCCGATGAACACGGCCTCGTACTTGTCGTCGCCGAGGAGCTTCTCTTCGTCCTTGCCGAGCAGCTCGTCGATGCTCATGCACTTGCCGATGGTCGCGTCGCACACGATGTTGACGCCCATGGCCACGAGCTTGTCGATCTCCTTCTGCACAATGGCCTTCGGCAGACGGAACTCGGGGATGCCGTAAGCCAGCACGCCGCCGGCCTTGTGGAAGTGCTCATAGACGGTCACGTCGTAGCCGAGCTTGGCCAGGTCGCTCGCGCAGGCGAGGCCGGACGGGCCGGAGCCGATGACCGCGACGCGGTGGCCGTTGGTGGCGATCTTCTCGGGCATCTCGTCGGCGTTCTCGCGGTTCCAGTCGGCGACGAAGCGCTCCAGACGGCCGATGCCGACGGGCTCGCCCTTGATGCCGCGCACGCACTTGCTCTCGCACTGCTTCTCCTGCGGGCAGACACGGCCGCAGATGGCGGGCAGGGAGCTGTCCTCGAGGATCTTGTGGTAAGCGCCCTTGAAGTCCTGCTCGCGGACGCGGGCGATGAACTGCGGGATCTTGACATTGACCGGGCAGCCGGACATGCAGGCCGGGCGCGGGCAATTCAGGCAGCGGTTGGCCTCATCGACCGCCATCTCGACGGTGTAGCCAAGCGCGACTTCTTCAAAATTCTTATTGCGGACGTTCGGGTCCTGCTCCGGGATCGGATTCTTTTTGGGAGACATATTCGCCATGATTACTTCTCCTCCTTCTTCTGCGCGGCTTCCTCGGCGTCGGCCATGGCCTGCAGATTGCAGTAGTGGTGGCGGCGCTCGAACACCTTCTGCTCCTGTGCCTCATAGATCTTGGAACGGGCGATCGCCTCGTCGAAATCGACGAGGTGGCCATCGAACTCCGGACCGTCGACGCAGGTGAACTTCATCTTGCCGTCCACGGTCAGGCGGCAGCCGCCGCACATGCCGGAGCCGTCGATCATGATGCAGTTCATATCGACCATCGTGGCCACGCCGTATTCCTTCGTGATCTGGCACACGAACTTCATCATCGGCAGCGGGCCGATGCAGATGCAGTGGTCGTACTGCTTGCCCTCGGCCTTGGCCTTCTCCAGCAGCTCCTTGAGCTTGACGGTCGTGAAGCCCTTCTCGCCGTAGGTGCCGTCGTCGGTCATCATGTACAGATGATCGCAGCAGGCGCGCATCTCCTCCTCGAGCACGACGATGCCCTTGGTGCGGAAGCCCGCGATGATGTCGACATCGCAGCCGAGGCGGTGCGCCTCCTTGGCCTGCGGCCACGCGATGGCGCAGCCGGAGCCGCCGCCGACGACCACGACCTTGTGCATGTCGTCAAACTCGGCGGGGTTGCCGAGCGGGCCGACGACGTCGGCCACGTAGTCCCCGGCCTTCTTGCTGGCGAGCAGGGCCGTCGTGCTGCCGACGCGCTGCATGATGACCGACACGGTGCCGGCCTCACGATCATAGGAAGAGATCGTGATGGGCATGCGCTCGCCGAACTCGTCGACGCGGAACATCAGGAACTGACCCGGCTGCGCCTTGCGGGCGACGAGCGGGGCCTCGAACGTGACGCGGAACATATTGTCAGATAATCTTTCGTTATTGACGATTTTGAACATGAAAATCACCTCAAGGCACTATTATAGCGGAATTGCATATTTTCCACAAGGGAGAAACGAAAAATCTAAATTTTAACATAGGAAATGCCCAAAAACTGTCGCTTTGCACAAAAGATACGGAACTTTTTTCAACAAAAGTACCGTGGCGTGCAGGGGCATTATGCAAAAGCGCACCAAAATGCCAAAGCTGTGCCGGCACAAAAAGGAAGAAAACGCAAGAAAACGCAAGAAAAAGGAAGCCGCCTGCCCCGCGCGGGGCAGGCGGCGGTGTGCGGTTTTGGGGGATGCGGGCGCGGCGGGACTGCGCGAAGGTGCGCGCTCAGCGCTCGGAGCTCGTGGCGGCGCTGGTGCTGCCGGTCCACTGCCAGTTGGCGATCTCGGGCAGGTCCACGCCGTGCGCGGCGATGTACTGCCGGTGCTCAACGAGCTTGTCGCGCATCTGCTGCACGGCGTAGGCGCCGCGGTTGCCGAGCTGGGGCAGGCGCTTGATGACGTCGATGACGAGGTGGAAGCGGTCGAGCTCATTGAGCACGCGCATGTCAAACGGCGTCGTGATCGTGCCCTCCTCGACGTAGCCGCAGACGAACATGTTCTGGTTGTGGCGGGTGTACGTCAGCTCGTGGATGAGCTTCGGGTAGCCGTGGAAGGCGAAGATGACGGGCTTATCCTTCGTGAAGATGAGGTCGTAGTCCTCATCCGTGAGGCCGTGCGGGTGGTCGGAATGCGGCTGCAGCTTCATCAGGTCGACCACGTTCACGACGCGCACGCGCACCTCCGGCAGCTTTTCGCGCAGGATGGTCACGGCGGCGAGCGTCTCGAGCGTCGGCGTGTCGCCGCAGCAGGCCATGACGACGTCGGGCTCTGCGCCCTGGTCGCTGCTGGCCCACTCCCAGATGCTCACGCCCTGCGTGCAGTGGCGCACGGCCTGCTCCATGGTCAGCCACTGCGGCCGCGGATGCTTGGAAGCCACGATGACGTTGATATAGTTCCGGCTGCGGATGCAGTGGTCAAAGCAGCTGAGCAGGCAGTTTGCGTCCGGCGGCAGATAGATGCGCACGACGTCGGCCTTTTTATTCGACACGTGGTCAAGGAAGCCCGGGTCCTGGTGCGTGAAGCCGTTGTGATCCTGCTGCCACACGTTCGAGGCGAGCACGTAGTTGAGCGAGGCGATGTCCTGCCGCCAGGGCAGCTGGTTGCAGACTTTCAGCCACTTGGCGTGCTGCGCGACCATGGAGTCCACGATGCGGATGAAGGCCTCGTAGCTGTTGAAAAAGCCGTGGCGGCCGGTGAGCAGGTAGCCCTCGAGCCAGCCCTCGCACATGTGCTCCGAGAGCATGGAGTCCATGACGCGGCCGTCCGGGTCGAGGAACTCGTCGTTGTCCGTCGCCTCGGCGACCCAGCGGCGGCCCGTGACCTCGAACACCGGGCTCAGGCGGTTGGAGGCCGTCTCGTCGGGGGCGAAGATGCGGAAGTTGCGCGCGTCCATGTTCTCGCGCATGATGTCGCGCACGAACGCGCCGAGCACGGTCATGTCCTGCGCCTCGACGGCGCCGGGCGCCGGCACGGGCTGCTCATACGTGCGGAAGTCCGGCATGCGCAGCTCGCGCAGCAGCAGCCCGCCGTTGGCGTGGGGATTCGCGCCCATGCGGCGCTGCCCCTTCGGCGCGAGGGCCTGCAGCTCGGGGATGAGCGTGCCGTTGTCGTCAAAGAGCTCCTCTGGATGGTAGCTGCGCAGCCACTCCTCGAGCTGCACGAGGTGCTCGGGCTTGTCCATCGCGATCGGCACCTGGTGCGCGCGGAACGAACCCTCCACCTGTCTGCCGTCCACTTCCTTGGGGCCGGTCCAGCCCTTCGGCGCGCGGAACACGATCATCGGCCAGTAGGGGCGCGTGGTGTCGTGCGCGGTGCGCGCGTGCTGCTGGATGGCGTGGATCTCCTCGATGGCCCAGTCCATCGTCTCGGCCATTTTGGCGTGCATCTCGGCCGGGTCGTCGCCCTCGACGAAGCGCGGCTCCCACCCGCAGCCGCGGAAGAACATCTCGAGCTCCTCGTGGCTGATGCGGGAAAAGAGCGTGGGGTTGGCGATCTTGAAGCCGTTGAGGTGCAGAATCGGCAGCACCGCGCCGTCCGTGATGGGGTTGACGAACTTGTTGCCGTGCCACGCGGTGGCGAGCGGGCCGGTCTCGGCCTCGCCGTCGCCGACGACACAGGCGGCGATCAGATCGGGGTTATCCATCACGGCGCCGAAGGCGTGCGCGAGCGAGTAGCCGAGCTCGCCGCCCTCGTGGATGGAGCCCGGCGTCTCGGGCGCGACATGGCTCGGGATGCCGCCGGGGAACGAAAACTGCTTGAACAGGCGCTGCATGCCGGCCGCGTCGCGCGTGATGTTCGGGTACACGTCGGTGTACGAACCGTCGAGATAGTCCTGCGCGACCATGGCGTTGCCGCCGTGGCCGGGGCCGGAGAGGTAGATCATGTCGAGGTCGTATTCGTTGATGACGCGGTTGAGGTGCGTGTAGATGAAGTTCTGGCCGGGCACGGTGCCCCAGTGGCCGACGATCTTCTTCTTGATGTCGCGCTCGGTCAGCCGCCGGCGCAGCAGCGGGTCGTCGAGCAGGTAGAGCTGGCAGGCGGACAGATAGTTCGCCGCGCGCCACCAGGCGTCCATCTTGGCCAGCAGCTCCGGCGTGGGTGCAAACGCTTCGTTTTTCATCGTGGAAACCTCCTTATATATTCGGCGTGCCGTTCGGCACAGGTCATGCCTCGTTTTGGAGTGCAGCGATCACGCTCTCGGCGCAGCGCAGCCCGTCCACGGCGGCGCTTGTGATGCCGCCGGCGTAGCCCGCGCCCTCGCCGCAGGGGTAGAGACCCTGCACACCGGTGCTGCACCGGTCGGGCCCGCGCACGATGCGCACGGGGCTGCTCGAGCGGGTCTCGGGCGCGGTGAGCACGGCGTCCGGGTCGTCAAAGCCGCGCAGCTTTTTTCCGAAAGCGGGCAGCGCCTGCGCGAGCGTGTCCGTGATGCGCTTGGGCAGCACGTCGTGCAGGTCGCACCACGTCACGCCGGGGCGGTACGTCGGCTGCACGCGGCCGGGGCCGGTGCTCGCGCGCCCAGCGAGAAAGTCGCCCGCCAGCTGCGCCGGGGCGTGGTAGTTGCCGCCGCCGCACCGGAAGGCGTGCTGCTCGATGCTGCGCTGCCAGTACATGCCGCCGAGGGTGCGCTTGTCCGGAAAGTCCTCCGGCCGCAGCGTCACGAGCACGGCGGCGTTGGCGTTTTCCCCGTCGCGGCGGGAGTTGCTCATGCCGTTGGTGCACACGCCGCCCGCCTCCGACGCGGCGGCGAACACCTCGCCGCCTGGGCACATGCAGAACGTGTACGCGCTCGACCCGTCCGGCAGGTGGCAGGAGAGGGAATAGTCCGCCGCCGGCAGACGCTCCGCCGCCGCGCCGTACTGCGCGGCATTGATGTCTTTTTGCCGGTGCTCGATGCGCACGCCCATGCTGAACGGCTTCGGCTCCATCGGCACGCCCTGCGCGTGCAGCAGTTCAAACGTGTCGCGCGCGCTGTGGCCGATCGCGAGAATGACCTGCCGCGCCGGGAGCGTGTAGCCGCCGGCCGGCCCGGCCACGGTCAGCGCTGTGATGTGTCCATCCTCCGTGGACAGCCCCGTCACGCGGTGGCCGAAGCGCACCTCGCCGCCGCGGTCGATGATCTCGCGCCGGAGATTCTGCACGACCTCGACGAGCACGTCCGTGCCGATGTGGGGCTTGGCGTCGTAGGTGATGTGCTCCGGCGCGCCGTGCGCCGCAAACTCCGCGAGCACGAAGCCGATGCGCGCGTCGTGCGTGCCGGTGTTGAGCTTGCCGTCGGAGAACGTGCCCGCGCCGCCCTCGCCGAACTGCACGTTGCACTCCGGGTCGAACGGCCCGCCCGCGCGAAACGCCGCGATCTGCGCACTGCGCGTCTGCGCGTCCGGCCCGCGTTAGAGCACGATGGGCCGTGCGCCCGCGCGCGCGAGCAGCAGCGCCGCGAACATCCCCGCTGGGCCGAAGCCCACGATCACGGGGCGCGTCTGCGGCGGCGCGATGCGGGGGATGGGGTAGGTCTTGTCCTGCACGATGGCGGCGCCGCGGCAGCGGCGGACGAGCTTCCGCTCGTCCCCGCGCACGGTCACGCCCACGGTGTAAACATAGTGAATGTCATCTTTTCGGCGCGCATCGAGCGACTTTTTACGGATGCGCAGGGCGGTGATGTCCTGCGGCGGCACGTTCAGCGCCCTGGCGGCAAGGGCGCGCAGCTGCGCCTCGTCCGCGCCGGGGGCGAGCTTCAGGTTCGAAATTGCGATCATCGGCACGCCCTCCCGGCCGCGCGGCCGCTGGCCCACGCCCACTGCAGGTTGTAGCCGCCGCAGTCGCCGTCGATGTCCAGCACCTCGCCGCAGGCGTACAGCCCCGGCACGAGAAGGCTGCCCATCGTCGCGGGGTCAAATTCGTCCGTGCGCATGCCGCCGGCCGTGACCTGCGCGCTCTCGAAGCCCTCCGTGCCGCGCACCGGCAGCGCGAAGCCCTTCGCCGCGCGCACGAGCGCCTTGAGCTCCCGGTCCGTCACGTCGCCGAGCGGCCGCCCGCCGGGGACGGCGGCATAGCGCAGCAGCATCCTGCCCACGCGGTTGTGCACCGTGCCGGTCAGCACCTCCTCGCACGGGAGGTCGGGCGCGGTGGCCCGCCGCGCCTGCAAAAACGCGAGGCAGTCCGGCGCGCTGTGTTCGCGCAGCAGGTCGAGCGTCACGGCCTGGCCCTCGCCGCCGCAGCTTGCCGCGCGGGAAATTTCAAAGATCGCCGGGCCGGACACGCCCTTTTCCGTGAACTGCACCTCACCCGCGCTGCGCGCGAGGATGTCCCTGCCGCGCGTGAGCGTCACGCGCGCGTCGGCGCGCACGCCCTTGAGCGCGCGGGGATAAGTGGGGTCGGTCGTCAGCTGCACGAGCGCGGGGTGCAGCGCCGTGCGCCGGTGGCCCAGACTCTGCAGCAGGGCATACCCGTCGCGCACGCCGCCGGCCTTCGCCCCGGCCGCGCCGCCGCACGCAATGATGACGCGGCCGGCGGGGATGGTCTCATGCTCCGTTTCGATGACGAAGCCGCGCCCCTGCCGGCGCACGGCCGTCACGGCCTCGCCTGCGCGCAGGGTGATATTCGGCCGCGCGAGCGCGAAGCGCAGCACGTCCACGACGCTGTTGGCTGCGTTCGAGAGCGGGTATACGCGCCCGCCCGGCTCCGTCACGGTCATGAGCCCATGCGCGGCGAACCAGTCGAGCGCCGCCGCGGGCGGGAAGGCCGCGAGCGCCGGCGCGGCAAAGTCCGGCTGCGCGCCGTGGTAGTTTTCGGGTGCGGCGCCGGTGTTCGTCAGGTTGCAGCGGCCGTTGCCGGTCACGGCGAGCTTGCGCCCCACGCGCGCCTGCCGCTCGAAGAGCAGGATCTCATTTTCCGGTTGCTCGGCGGCGGTCAGCGCGGCCATCATGCCGGACGCGCCCGCGCCGATGACTGCGATCGTCATGGCGATGCTCCGTTTCTATCGTTTTTTCTTTCCTTAATTAAACCACACTTTGCCCGCAAATACAAGAAAACGGAGGGAGTCCCTGATGTCACGCACACAGGCAATCGTCTTTGCGCTTCCGTTCGACCGGGACTGCCTCTGCCAAAGCCTTCCCCGCAAGGGGAAGGCTTGGAAAGTGCGCAGCAATTCCGGTGGTGCGCCGTGTGTCCGTCCCGCACCCCTGGCTCCCTTGTGGAAAGGGAGCTGGCAGCCGTAAGGCTGACTGAGGGATTGACACGTCCAAATTCGCACCGCAGCCGGTATCTGCAACCCCAACCCCTCCGTCAAAAATCTTCGATTTTGCCACCTCCCCTTACACAGGGGAGGCACCGCCAGAGGGCGATGGCTGTATCTCATACGAGGCGGGCTTTTCCCCTCGGGCACTTTGGGATGGGCTGCCCCCCGCAGGTAAAAAAACGGCGGCAGCCAATGGCTGCTGCCGTTTTTCCGGGCGTGTGGTCACTTTTCCGGTACGTCGCACTCGGGCATCAGCTCGTCGCTCATGACGGCCAGCACATGCTCGAACGTCGCCAGCTCCTCGGACGTGAACCGCTCGTGGATGCGCGCCATCACCGTGTCGATGTAGCTCTGCATGAGGCCGTTATAGCTGTAGAACTTGTCCGACAGCTTCAGGTGGTATTCGCGCCGGTCGGTGTCGGAGTTCTCCTTGACGATGTACCCCTTGCGGATGAGGCTATTGACCTTGTAGGTCGCGTTGGACTGCGAGATGCCGAGAAAATCCGCAAACTGACCGATGGTCGGCGCGTCGAGCTCGTGGATGACCTCGACGGAGAACGCCTCCATCGCGCTCAGCGAGCCCTCGCGCTCGCGCACCTGCGAAAACAGGCGGCGGAAAAATTGCAGCTTGAACTTCTCGTACACGCTCTGAAAATTCTGCTCCAGCATCGGAAGTTCCCCCCTTACTTCTTCGATTTGCATACATTTTCCTATCATTTTTACACCAAAGCACCGGAAAAGTAAAGAGCCGGACACGGAGAAATTCCCGCGTCCGGCAAAATTGAGCAGAATTTCATGTTTCACGGTGCCTTCGGCCCGTCGTCTGGCCTGGACCCGGCGTCGTCCTCGCCGATGACCTCACCCGTCGTTTCGATGGCGGTGGCGTTGTCCACAAAGTCGTGCACGGCGTTTTTCACGTCCTTGACAAACACGGCGGCATACACGACGGTGCACAGGTTCTGCACGCCGTCGACGATGAGCGACACGCCCATCATGATCGTGAGCACCTGCTTGCCGTCAAAGGGGTTAAAGACCAGCAGGATGCCGAGCACCAGGCACACGACCGTGCACACGAGCGTGACCCACCACGAGTGCGCGCCCATGCGCCGCGAATCGACGGCGACCTGCAGCTTGAACACGCTGTCGACGAGCACGAGCAGGCCGATCATGACCGAGAGAATGTCCGTCAGTGCCGGGGCGCGCCAGAGCATGAGCACGCCGAGGATGATGCAGAACAGGCCCACGGCAAAATCGAACCGGATGGCCACGCCCTCGACCTCGCGGATGAAATAGAGCACGATCTTCATCACGCCGAACACGGCCATGGCAGCGCCCAGAATGCGGCAGATCATGATGAGCGACGTCTCGGGGTTCACAACAAGATAGATGCCGAGCAGCAGGAACATCACGCTGAGCACGACGTAGCTCCACTTGATGCGCTTGAAAATTTTCATGGGATCTCCTCCTTACAGGCCGAGCGGCTCGTCAATGAGCACGACCTCGACCTTCGCCATGTCGAACATCTGCCCCCAGAGCACGAGCAGCGCGTTGCAGCCGCGGCTCTTGCTGCGGCAGTCGAGGCAGCGGCCGGCCGTGTGACACGGCTGGTCGCCGTCAAAGCGCCGCATGTTCTGCACGGCGGCGGTGTTGCGCGCGCGGGAGAGTGCGCTGTCGAAGTCCGGGCAGATCTTGTTCGTACCCGCGACGATGTACACCGTCTTGCCGATGCCGTAGACCATGGCGGCGAGGCGGTTGCCGCGGCCGTCGATGTTGAGGATCTGGCCGTCTTCCGTAATGGCGTTGGCGCTGCTGAGGTACACGGGCGCGGTCAGCGCGTGGTCGAGCGTGTCAAAGCCCGGCGTGCGCCAGTGCCACCAGACGGTGTTGTGTCTGGCGAGCCGGTCATACAGGCCGATCTGGTCGATGGTCTTGCTGCCGCCGATGCCGACGGTGGTGCCGTCGATCGCGCCGTCGAGATAGTCCGCCGCCTCGCGCCCGGTGGCGAAGTGCTGCACGGCGAAGCCGCGGCCGGTCAGCGCGCGGATGGTTTTTTCGATGTCCATGGGACATGCCTCCATATATCATATTGTGCCCTTATCCTACCATCGTCATCCGCCGCTGTCAATTTCCTTTGCGGTTGAATCCGGCGGCGCGCTTTGCTATAATGGCGGCAGACAGACACAGAGGGGAGAGATCATCTATGCAGCTGCTTTATGCGCTGGCGAAGCTGCGCACACCGTGGCTTGACACGGTGCTCGGCGCAATCACCAATTGCGGCGGCGAGATCGTGTTCATGGCCGTCGCCATCATTGTGTTCTGGTGCGTGAGCAAATCCTGCGGGTACTATATGCTCACAGTCGGCTTCGTCGGCACGATCGTCAACCAGTTTCTCAAGCTGGTGTTCCGTATCCCGCGTCCATGGGTGAAGGACCCGGATTTCCGCATCGTCGAGAGCGCCCGGGCCGAGGCCACCGGCTACTCGTTCCCGAGCGGGCACACGCAGAATGTCTTTGCCTCCTTCGGCTGCCTCGGCCGCTGGACGCGGCGGACGTGGCTGCGCGTGGTCTGCGCCGTCGTGATCGTGCTCACGGCGTTTTCGCGCATGTACCTCGGCGTGCACACGCCGCTGGATGTCGGCGTGTCGTTCGGCATCGGGCTCGTGCTGGTGTTCGCGCTCTACCCGCTCTTTCGCGACATTGACAGCCACCCGAACCGGCTCTACTGGCTCTTCGGCGCCATGGCCGTGCTGGGCCTTGCGTACCTGCTCTTTGCCGAGCTCTGGCCGTTTCCCGCGGATGTGGACGCCGCCAACCTCGCCTCCGGCCGCAAGAATGCCTACACGCTGCTCGGTGCGGTGCTGGGCATGACATTTTCCTACTGGCTCGACCGGCGGTATGTGCACTTTGACGTGCGCGCCGTCTGGTGGGCGCAGGTGCTCAAGGCCGTGCTGGGCCTCGCCATCACGATCGGCCTGCGCGCCGTGCTCAAGGCGCCGCTGCTCGCGCTGTGCGGCGGGCACAACATCGCCAACCTCATCCGCTATGCGCTCATGGTCGTCTTCGCCGCCGGCATCTGGCCGATGACCTTCCGTTGGTTCGGCCGCCTCGGGCGGAACAAACCCGCGCCCGGCGCGTCAGATTGAATTGACTTGACGGCATAAGTGTGTTACTATTTATCTTATAAAGTTATGTAAACATGCCAACACGGACATAAAGAGGTGCGTATCACATGGACAAACACGCATTGGATCCCGCCTGCCTGCTCGGTGACCGGCTGCAGACGCTCTCGCGCGCGGAGCTGACCGCGCTGGCCGAGGCGCTGTGCCGCATCCTGGCGGAGCGCGGGGAATATCACGGCGGCATCCGCCCGGACAACATCAGCCGCGCCGCAGACGGCACGGTCGGTCTCGGTGCGCCCGCCCGCACGGACACGAAGGACTGGACGACCGAGGAGCTGGAATTCATGGCGCCCGAGGTCTTCTGGAGCGGCACGCGCGACGCCTCGGCCGATGTGTATTCGATCGGCCTGCTGCTGTATGCGGGCGTGTCGGGCGGCCGCCTGCCGTTTTACCCGGACGACCGGGCCGCGCAGCCCGAGGATCAGGCCGCCGCGCTGCGCCGCCGCATGAACGGCGAGCCGCTGCCCCCGGCGCGCAAGGCCGGCCGCGGCCTCACGGAGATCATCGCACGCGCCACGCAGTGCAAGCCGGACGACCGCTACGCCGCGCCGGCGGAGCTGTGCGCCGCGCTCGAGCAGTATGACGCCGAGCAGCGCCGCAGCGTGCCGACCGCGCAGGAGATGTTCCATAAGCCGGAGCAGGAGCTCAGCGACGTTGAGCGCATGATGCTCGCCATCCTCACCGAGGAGGCCGCCGCGCCCGAACCGGAGGCCGAACCGAAGCCGGAGATCCCGGCAGAGGAACCTGCCGCCGAGGAAGTCCCGGCCGAGGAAGTCTCTGCTGAAGAGCTTGTGTTTGAGGAGCCTGCGGCCGAGGAAGCCCCGGCAGCGCCGGAGACCGCGCCCGAGGAACCGGCGCCGGAAGCCAAGCCCGAGCCGGAAACCGAAGCTGAACCTGAACCGGAAGCCAAGCCGGAACCGGAAGCCAAACCGCAGCCCGCGCCGGAGCAAAAGCCCGCACAGCCGCTGCCGAATAAATTCCGCCCCGAAAAGCAGCCGGCGCAGCCGGAGACCCCGGCCAAGCCGAAGCCGGAGCGCAAGCGCCCCGCCCCGGCGAAAAAGCCGGAGGCCTACCGTCCCGCCCCGAAAAAGCGCGAGCCGGACAAGCAGCGCCGGTCGCACAAGGCGGGCATCCTGCTGACCGTGCTCATCATCTGCGCGGCCGTGCTGGCCGTGCTGCTGCTGCGCTCGCTCGGCGTGTTCGGCACGCCCACCACGGCGCAGGCCACCCCGACGCCGACCGTCCCCGTCGAGACCGCCGTCCCGACCGAGACGCCCACGCCCACCCCGACGCCGAAGCCGGAGCCGACGTATGAGGTCGTCACGGCGGACGTCTCCTGGGCGGACGCCGAAGCGGCGGCCGAGGCCAAGGGCGGCCACCTCGTCGTGATCGACAGCGCCGAGAAGTGGACGCGCGTCGCCCAGCTGGCCGACGAGTCCGGCCTGACCTATGTCTGGATCGGCCTGCACCGCACCGACAGCGGCGAGCTCGCTTGGGTCAAGGACAATGTCGACCCGGTCTACAACTGGGCGTCTGGTGAGCCGTCCGTGCATGATACCAACGGCGCCGCCGAGGACTATGTGCTCATCACGCGCACAAACAGCGGCTGGTATTATAACGACTGCATCGGCGATCCCGCTGGCCGCTACCCGCAGTTCTACAGCGGCAAGATCGGCTATATCATCGAGATCGACCCGTAAAATGTGCAAAAAGCTCCCCGGCCATCCGGCCGGGGAGCGATTTTTTTGTGCAGCGTTCAGGTCTGCCAGTCGGTGACCGGCTTTCCGTCGCTGTCGGTGAATGTGCCGCAGGCGATCATGATCAGGTCGACCAGCGCGCCGATGCCGAAGCAGCCGGCCGTGAGCAGCCAGAGCACGCCCGTGCCGATCTTGCCGACGTAGAACCGGTGGATGCCGAGCCCGCCGACGAAGATGCACAGCAGCAGCGTGATCAGGCGCGATTTCGGGCTGGCGTTCGGGTCGACGGTCTTCGTCGGCGCCACGGCGCAGCCGCAATGCGGGCAGACCACGGCCTCATCGACCAGCTGCGCGCCGCACTGAGCGCAATATTTCATGGTGTTTCCCCCTCTTTCGCCGCCGCAGCGGCCGCATTTTCTGTCATGTGACAAGCATAGTGTAACATTTCCTGCGGCAGTTGTCAATTTCCCAACGGGATACATATCCGCCCGTGCAAAAGCAAAACAGAGGAAGCCGGCCACCCGGCTTCCTCTGTTCGTTTTCACGTTATGCTTTGGGACTGAACTGGTCTTTGCCGACGCCGCACAGCGGGCAGACCCAATCTTCGGGGACGGCTTCCCAAGGCGTGCCGGGGGCGACGCCGTTGTCGGGGTCGCCGGCTGCGGGGTCGTAGACGTAGCCGCAGATGTCACAGACGTATTTCATGGCTGTGTCTCCCGTTATGGCAAATTACTTGCCGAAGTAGCGGTTCAGCAGACCCTCGAACGCCTTGCCGTGACGGGCCTCGTCGCGGGCCATCTCGTGCACGGTGTCATGGATCGCGTCGAGATTGTACTGCTTGGCCAGCTTTGCGAGCTGGAACTTGCCGGCAGTCGCGCCGTTCTCGGCGTCGACGCGCATCTCGAGGTTCTTCTTCGTGCTGTCGGTGATGACCTCACCGAGGAGCTCGGCGAACTTCGCGGCGTGCTCGGCTTCCTCGTGCGCGGCCTTCTCCCAGTACAGGCCAATCTCCGGATAGCCTTCGCGGTGCGCCACGCGCGCCATGGCCAGGTACATGCCGACCTCGGAGCACTCGCCCTCGAAGTTGGCTCTCAGACCGTCGACGATCTCCTTCTGCACGTCGGCCGGAACATCGGAACCGAACGCTTTGCCCACGCCGACGACATGCTCAGCCGCCCAGGACTTCTCAGCCTTCTGCTCGATGAACTTGGAGCCGTCCACATGGCACACCGGGCACTCGACCGGCGGCTGCTCGCCTTCGTAAACGTAACCACAGACACTGCAAACCCATTTTTTCATAGTAAGATTCCTCCTGATGTTTTTTTGATTTCGATTGTTGGTTGTTTTATTCGGAAGCGGATCCCTTGTCCGCTTGCTGACAAGTCTTGCACAGCCCCGTGAACGTGATGCTGCACCCGAGCACCTTTGCGTCCGTCGCGCTCTGGGCGAGGGCGCACAACTGCGCCTCCGGCTGATCGGGCAGCGGCACGTCGATGACCCGGCCGCACTGCACGCAGTGCAGGTGCGCGTGGGGCTCTGTGCGGGCGTCGAACCGCTCCTGCCCGCGGAACACGCCGACGCTCATCGCGTCGCCCTCTTCGGCGAAGAGGCTCAGGTTCCGGTACACCGTGCCGAGGCTCAGGTCGGGGTAGTCCGGCTTGAGCTGCTGGTACAGCTCCTGCGCGGTGGGGTGGGCGGTCGTCGCTGCGAGGGCTTCGAGGATGACCTGCCGCTTTTTGCTGTTTTTGCGTGTGGGCATCGAAGCACCTCCTTGCAAATCAGTAACAAGAATTATTACTGATATGAAGATACCACAGGAAACCACATTTGTAAAGCCCTTTTTGCGAATGATTCTCAAGATTGTGCATTCTGCTGTATTTTCCGCGCCGCGTTTTGGTGTTTGTGCGCAATTTGTGCGCGATGCAGCGTAGGCGATGCGCAAAAAGGACGGCCGCGCGGGCACCGCGCGGCCGGAGCGGGGGAAAACTTGCGCATAAGCGCAGCGGGGGAGCCCGAAGGGGCAAGGCCCGCCTCGGATGGGATCCTGCATCGCCTTCCGGCGATGCGGGGAAGGTGGCGCGGCGCTTTGCGCCGTGACGGAGGGGTTGCAGATACCGGCTGCAATTCCTATCCCACGTATCAATCCCTCAGTCAGCCTCGCGGCTGACAGCTCCCTTGACACAAGGGAGCCAGAGGGTGCGTGTTGGACCTGTGCTGGCTGCACTACCTCACCGCCGGCAGACGTTGGCCGTGATGCCGCACAGCGCCTGCGCGCACTCCATGTCCCACTTGCCCGAGCGGGCGATGTCGTCGATCGAGAGCATGCCCGCGAGTTTGCCGCCCTCGGTCACGGGCAGGCGGCGCACCTGCGCTGTGCGCATGGTCTCCATTGCGCGGCGGATGTCCGCGCCCGCCTCGACCGTCACGGGGTCGCGCGACATGATGCTGCGCACGGTCACGGCGCCCGGGTCGCCCCCGGACGAGACGCAGCGCACCACGATGTCGCGGTCGGTGAGCATCCCGGCGAGCGTGCCGTCGTCCTCGCACACGGGCAGCGCGCCGATGCCGCGCATGCGCATCAGCCGCGCGGCGGCGACGACCGGCTCATCCGGATGCGTCACGGCGGCAGCGCCCGTCATGTAATTGCGTACCTGCATGAAACCACCCCCTTTGGCCGGAAGCTCCGTCTGTGGAGATTCTCGCCCGCCGGGGGCGGTTTTATACCTATTAATAATATGCCGCACTGTGTCGGACCCGGTCACTGCACGAGCCGGGCGAGCGCCGGCCCCGCGCTCTCGCCGAACAGGCGCACGGCGCGTGTGGCCTCCTGCAGCGTGTTGCCGCTGCTGCCGACCTCGATGATGAGCGACCCGCGCGTGAGGTGCTGGTTGTAGCGCTCGTTGACGAGCGTGATCGGCCGCATGAGCGTCGGGTGCGCGGCGTTCACCGCGTTCTGCAGGTACACTGCCAGGCGCAGATTCTCCTCCCAGTACGGGTGGTAGAGGCCCGAGGCGTTCGTGCCCACGAGCAGCATCACCTGCGAGCACGCGGCGTCGGGCAGCTCGGCCACGGTCTTGTAGACCACACTGTCCGAGCACAGCGCGTCGCGGTGCAGGTCGATGACGATGCGCAGGCTCGGGTACTGGTTCAGGTACGCCTGCACGGCCGCGCCCGAGCGGTTATACGAGCCCGTGTAGCTTGGGTAGTCGTAGATGGTCCGGTCGTGCAGCACCTGCAGCCCGGCGGCGGTGAGCGTGTCGGCCAGCACGTCGCCCACGTGCACGATGTTATAATTGGTGTCCTCCGTGCGGCACGTGTCGCTCGCGGGGTAAAGGTCGCGCCCCGCAGGGGTGAAGGCCTCGCTCGCGTGCGTGTGCATGATGAGGATCTGCGGTTCGCCTGCCGGCAGCGTCACGGCCGGGCCCTGCTGCAGCAGCGCCGCTGCGTCCACCGCGATGTCCGTCTCATTCTTGATGCTCAGCCCGCCCGCAATGCTCGTCGCCACGATCGGCAGCCCGTCGGCCGTCGTGGTCGGGGCGTCCTCGGCGGTGTCATCGTCCGCGGTGGGGGTTGGTGTCGCCTCCGGTGCGGGCGTGGACGCGCTGAGCGCCGCCGCTGCCTCCGGCGTGGGGGACGCGTCCACCGGCGGTGCACCCAGCTCCATGCGCACCGATGCTGCCAGCAGCTGCTCCGGGTCGAGCCAGAGCCGCAGCCTGTCCGCGAGCGGCGCGCCGCCCGCCGCAGCCGATGCGATCTGCAGGCCGAATACCGTCAGCCCCACACAGGCCAGTTTTTGCCGCAGCGTCATATCTGCTCACCTCCGATTGCATTCTCCACAATATATATGGGTTCGGGGGTGGAATTATGTCACCGCATCTGCTATACTTAGGGCAGAAAAATTTCGAAGGAGGCGTCGTCATGACGATCACATACCGTCCGAAAGGTGTCTGCTCCCGCCTGATGCGGGTGGAGGTGGAGGACGGAATTATCCGCCAAGTTGAGGTGCAAGGGGGGTGCAGCGGCAATCTGCAGGGCATTTCGCGGCTCCTGGTGGGGATGCCGGTGCAGCAGGCCATCGAGCGTATGGAGGGCGTGCGCTGCGGCGGCAAGCCGACCTCCTGCCCGGACCAGCTCGCCAAGGCGCTGCGCCAGGCATTGTGAGGCGGGAAAAAGATTAACATAATTCTTTCAAATAATAAAAATAGTTGACATAATGCAAGTTTGCAAGAATTTTTTGCGAACTTGCATCTTTTTATTTTCGTCACTTTGCGTCGAATCGTTGGATTTAGTCAAAGTATACAACACAACAAATTGCGTATAATAACGTCACATAACGCTATATTTTGTTATTTGCACAATTTTTTGTGGATATTATTCAGAACTTAAAAACATGCTTTGTGCATTTTGCCGATTGCGTGCGGTTTGAAAAATGAATATAATTATCCATAACGGGGCGCGATGGAAGTCCGTGTGCCCTGTGATGAATCAGCAAAGGAGGCTGCACGTCATGAATCGAACGAAGAAAGCGGGCCTGTCCGTGAAGTCGGGCCTGTCGCTGATGTGCATCGTCTGCCTGCTTTGCGGCTTATTGTGCGGATTTTTCTGGCTCGCCGGTGAAAACTCGGCGCTGGCCGCCGGACCGGACGGCAGCGCGCTGGCGGCAAAGGCGGTCGTGAGCGGGGATGCGTCCCTGGCCGCGCCCGAGCGCGACGAGAAGCTTGCGGTGCAGGCCGCCGCGCAGGCGACCTCGCCGGTCGTGCGCACGGTCGCCGTCGGCATGGACGCCGGCGACTACACCGAGACTGTCACCTGCGACTACACGCCCGTGTACGTGGACGACCGCTTCTGCGGCTACTGCTACGTGCTCGGCGATGCGGTCTGGCTCCCGGCGGATGCGTTCGCCGAGATGCTCGGCCTCGAGAGCGATACCGTCACCGATGGGGACACCGAGACCGTCACGGTCGACGGTGCGGACATCACGGCGACCTACGGCGCGACGTATTACACGGCCAACGGCCGCTGCTTCTACGCGCCCGACGGCGTGTATGCCCTCGACGGGGAAGTGGTGCTGCCGCTGGCGGATCTGGAAAAGATCTTCGGTGTCACGGCCGCGTTCAGCGCGGACAATACCAGCCTGCGTGTCGACGCGTCAGAGCAGGCGCTGCTCGAGAGCGGCGAGAGCTATTACGGCGCGCGCGATGTCTACTGGCTCAGCCACATCATCAATGCCGAGGCCGGCAACCAGCCCATGGACGGGCAGATCGCGGTCGGCAATGTCGTGCTCAACCGCGTGGCGGACGAGCGGTTTCCCAACAGCGTCAAGGAGGTCGTGTTCGACCGGCGTGGCGGTGTGGCGCAGTTTTCGCCCACGGCCGACGGGCGCATCAGCCTTACGCCGGACGAGGACGCCGAGCTCGCGGCGAAGCTCGCCTTCGAGGGGTATGATCCGGTGGGCGAGAGCCTGTATTTCATCAATCCCTCGGCATGCAATGCCTCGTGGTTCAACAGCCGCCTGACCTACACGGCCACGATCGGCGACCACGTCTTTTACGCATAATAGCTGCACAGGCAGTGTTCCCGCCCGCACGGAGACCCGTGCGGGCGGTTTTTCATGACCGGAGACGAGGGAGCGCCGCTGTTTCGCGCCGCAGGAAAATCGACCGGAATGTCCCTTGACCGTTTTCGGAATTTCGGATATGATAGAAAGATAACAACACAGAAGGAGGTGCGCGTGTGCGCAACGACTGGTTTGAGGACGACAATGAGATCCGCCTGCTGCGCCGCGGCAAGCGCCGGCTGCTGGACATCGTGTTCGGCTGCACGATGGTCATCACGCTGCTGCTCCTGCTGCAGATCACCATCATGGTGCTCGGCGCGCACTATCTCGGCCGCTACTACCCCGCGCTGACGATCGTCCTGCGCGTCATGAGCGTTGCGGTCATCATCTACCTTGTCAACAAGTCCGGCAGCGCGACGACGAAGATCACCTGGATCATCCTCGTCATGGCACTGCCGGCGTTCGGCGTGCTGCTGTACCTGTTCGTGCAGCTCGACATCGGCCACCGCTACGCCAACCGCCGCGTGCAGGAGAGCATCCTCAGCACCGTGCAGTACGTCCCGCGCCAGACCGAGCTCATGGCCCGCCTGCGCACCGAGCTGCCAGAGGTGCACAACCTCGCTGAGTACACGCTGCGCTCCGGCGACTACCCCGTGTACGAAAACACTGCCGTGACCTACTACCCCATGGGGCAGGACAAGATCGGTGCGCTCATCGAGGCGCTGCAGTCGGCCGAACACTTCATCTTCCTCGAGTATTTCATCATCGAGGAGGGCGACGTCTGGGGTCGCATCCTGAAAATCCTGGAGGAAAAGGTGCGCGCCGGCGTTGAGGTGCGCGTGCTCTATGACGGTACGTGCACGTTCTACCGCCTGCCGTACGGCTACCCCAAGCGCATGGAGGCGCTCGGCATCCACTGCAAGATGTTCGCGCCGCTGCGCCCGCTCGTGAGCACGTATTACAACAACCGCGACCACCGCAAGATCGCCGTCATCGACGGGCGCGTCGGCTTCACCGGCGGCGTGAACCTTGCCGACGAGTACGCGAACCTGGTGCGCGTCTACGGCGTGTGGAAGGACACGGCCGTGCGTCTGGAGGGCGAGGCCGTGCGCTCGCTCACGCTCATGTTCCTGCAGATGTGGGGCATGGACGAGCGCGAGCCGGACACCGATTCCTACGGCCGCTATCTCCGCGTGCCGCAGCGCCCGCTGCCGGAGGCCTCCGGCTACGTCCTGCCCTATGCCGACAGCCCGCTCGATGACGAGCGCGTGGGCGAGTGCGTGTATCTCGACATCCTCAACCACGCCGAGCGCTATGTGCGCATCATGACGCCGTACCTTATCCTCGACGAGACGATGGTCATGGCGCTCACGTTCGCGGCCAAGCGCGGCGTGGACGTGGAGCTTATTTTGCCGCACGTGCCGGACAAGAAGTTCGCCTTCGCCCTTGCCAAGGGGCACTACCGCGAGCTGCTCGACGCCGGGGTGAAAATTTACGAGTACACGCCCGGCTTCGTGCACGCGAAGGTGTTCGTCAGCGACGACCGCAAGGCCGTCGTTGGCACGATCAATCTCGATTACCGCAGCCTGTACCTGCACTTTGAGGACGCGGTGTATCTCTATGACTGTCCATGCATCAAGGACATTGTGGCGGATTATGACGCCACACGTGCCCAGTCGCAGGTCGTCACGCACGGCGATCTTGCGCGCATCCCGCTGCACACGCGCATCGCGGCCGCGCTGCTCAAGCTCGTTGCGCCGCTGATGTAACCGTTTTTTGAGAAAGGGGAACCCATCATGTCGAAATGTTATCTGCTGTTTGCCGAAGGGCTCGAGGAGTGCGAGGGCCTCATCACGCTCGATATTCTCCGCCGTGCCAGACTGGAGACGTATACCGTGTCCGTTCAGAACGCGCACACTGTTGTCGGCGCGCACGGCGTGCCCATCACGTGCGACCGCACGCTGCCGGAGCTGCTGGCAGCGCCGCCGGAGCTTGTCGTGCTCCCGGGCGGCATGCCCGGCACGACGAATCTCGCCAAGAGCCCGGCCGTGGAGGCGCTCGTGCGCCGCACGCTCGAGCATGGCGGCCGCGCCGCGGCCATCTGCGCCGCGCCGAGCGTGCTCGCGCAGTACGGCCTGCTCGCCGGACGCCGCGCCACGTGCTACCCCGGCTTTGAGAGCAAGTGCACCGGCGCGCACATGGTGGATGCCGACGTTGTCACCGACGGGCCGATCACGACCGGCCGCGCCCTCGGCGCGGCGATCCCGTTCGCACTCGAGCTCGTGCGTCTGCTCACCGACGAGCAGGCCGCCGCGCGCACGGCCGCGGAGATCGTCTGGCGACATGACGGTTGACAACGCGCGCGCACGTGCGTAAAATAGACGAGATAAAACCATTGTGAGGTCGCCGCCATGGACGAACTGAAACTCATCTTCGCCAGCAACCTGATCCGTTTGCGCACGGCTGCGGGCATGACGCAGGCGGAGCTTGGTGAACAACTGAATTATTCGGACAAGTCGATCTCCAAGTGGGAGCGCGGTGAGGCCATTCCCGATGCCATGGTGCTCAAGCGCATGAGTGAGCTCTTCGGCGTCACGGTCGATTACCTGCTCAACGAGCATGATGCGTGGCAGCCCGGACCCGAGCCCAGCGCGTGCGACCGAAGCCATCATGCCATCATTCTGGTCGCCCTCATGGGCATCGTCACGCTGGCGGTGCTGGTGTTTGTGGTGCTGTGGCTGTGGCTCGGCCAGGTGGAGTGGGTCGTGTTTCCCTGCTTCGTGCCGGCGGCGGTCATTACCTACCTCGTGCTCAACAGCGTGTTTTTCGGCGGGCAGGGCAATTTGTATGTGGTGCTTGGTCTTGTGGCGAGCATCTTCCTCGCCGGCTACCTCGTGCTGCTGCGCTTCGGGATGAATTTCTGGCAGCTTTTCCTCATTCTCATCCCGGCCGAGGCCGTTGTGTATTTCAGCTTTCACATCCGCGCAAAGCATTGATATTGCAGACATTCTATGATTTGTAGAGTGTGCCTTTCGGGGCGTAGAGCAGGGCAGGGCCGTGTTCTACGCCCCGGTTCCGTTTTGTAGGTTGCGCAATGCCCCCGCTGCGGGTATGATACCTGCGTATTGTGAAGGAACAAAACCTGCCCGCCCGGCGGGCAAATCGAAGGATGCAAAGGAGACCGACATTATGGCCGATTTCGTACTGAGCTGCTGCTCCACCGCCGACCTGACCAAGGAGCATTTCCAGCAGCGTGACATTTCGTATATCTGCTTCCACTATGCGCTCGACGGCGTGGATTACCCGGACGATCTGGGCGAGACGATGCCGTTTGACAAGTTTTACGCCGCCATGGCAAACGGCGCCGAGACGCGCACCTCGCAGGTGAACATCTCGGAGTTCGTGGACTATTTCACCCCGTTTCTTGAGCAGGGCAAGGACATTCTGCATGTCTGCCTGTCCTCGGGCCTGTCGGGCGTGTCGAACTCGGCAGAGAACGCCGCGCGCATCGTCCGTGAGCGCTATCCCGACCGGAAGATCTACATCGTCGACTCGCTCGGCGCGTCCTCGGGCTACGGTCTGCTGATGGATAAGCTCGCCGACCTGCGCGACGAGGGCATGTCCATCGACGCCGTGCGCGACTGGGCCGAGGCGCACAAGCTCGAGTTGCACCACTGGTTTTTCTCCACGGACCTGACGTTCTATGTCAAGGGCGGCCGCATCTCCAAGGTGGCCGGCGTGTTCGGCGGCCTGCTGGACATCTGTCCGCTGCTGAACATGGATAACCTCGGCCGGCTCATCCCGCGCTCCAAGATCCGCGGCAAGAAGCGCGTCTTGAAAGAGATCGTCGCCCGCATGGAAGAGCACGCGCAGGGCGGCCTCGACTACTCCGGCAAGTGCTATATCTCCAATTCGGCGTGCTATGACGACGCGCGCGCCGTGGCCGATGCCATCGAGCAGAAGTTCCCGAAGCTCAACGGCAGGGTCGAGATCTACAGCGTCGGCACCACCATTGGCAGCCATACCGGTCCGGGCACCGTGGCCCTGTTCTTCTGGGGCGACGAGCGCAAGGACTGATTGGTCGATAAATCCCCCCTTATCTTTTTTCCCATCCCAAGCAAAATCCCCTGACCGAACAGTCAGGGGATTTTGTCGTATATGGAACGGGGCCGGATGGTGGATGCGGCGCTGCCGGTGGTGTGCCATAGCCTTCTCCTCAAGAGGAAGGCTTTCATTGCCGGCGGTGCGCCGTATCCCGCCCGGTCAGATCTTCGGCACGGGCGTCGGACGGGCATCGTCCCAGACGGTCTTGGTGTCAAACAGGTCATCGAGCAGGTTCGGCTGGTAGTACATCCGGTAGCCGTCGATGTTGCGCCGGCCCTGGCGGACATACCCGTCGTGGATCTGCACCCAGTGCTTGGCAGAGTCCACGTTGCAGAAATAGCGGAAGCCCAGACCATAGAGCGTGTCAAACTTCGCGCCCTTGTAGGCCTCGATGCCGGCAATGTCGCTGCCGAAGGGGTAGAGCAGCACGTCGGTCTCGCCGATGACGGCCGCGATCTGATCGTTCCACTTCTGCGCGTCGCCGGCCAGACGCTCGGGCGAAATGTCGCCGTAGGTCAGGTGGCCGTAGCTGTGGCTCGCGATCGTGTAGCCCTCGGCACGCAGCGCGTCGGCCACTTCGCGCGCGTCCTTGCACGCCTGCGCGAAGGCCTCGTCGCCGAGCTTGGCCTTGTAGTCGCTGCTGATGCGGTAGCCGAACGCGCCCTGATACCCGGTCACGGCGATGATCGCGCGCGCGCCGCGGTAGGAAAAGTCGGGGTGCTGGTCGAGGAAATCATCGAGCAGCGGCACGAGGTCATAGCTGCCGTAGCGCGTCTGGCCGTCGGCGTCCACGTACTCGCACGTGAGCTTGCCATCTTTCACCAGCAGGCGGGAGGCAAAGCCGTCGCCGCCCTTGTCGGGCCTGCCGTCGCCGTCGCTGTCGGTCATGTATTCATAGTAGCACACGTCGTCCTGAGACATGACGATGGGCGTTTTCCCGGCGGGGAGGTAAATGTCGCCCGCGACGTACTTCGTCGAGCCGTCGGCCTGCTGCTGCGGCCCGGCGACGTCGTGGATGTCCACAAGCACGTAGCCCCGCTCGTACAGGCTCTGCAGCACGGCGTTGAACTCTTTGATCGTGGTCATGAACTGGTTGTAGCCGCCCTGCTCGGGGTCGCCGTCAAAGGCGCGGGCGGTGTCGGCGATGAGCGTGTGGAAAAAGACGTGCGGAATGGTCGTCGGGTCGGCCCAGCGGACGGCCTGCGCCTTCTGCGCCTCGAAATCGGCCTTGGCCTGCTGCAGCTCCGGTGCGTTCTCCCACCCGGCAAAGCCCGTCACGGCGGCGATGGCCTTGTCGTAGTCATACTGCGCGGCGAGGTGCTTCGCCTCCGCGAGCACGGTGTCCTGCTCCGTGATCTGTGCGGTGGGCGTGGCCAGCGCGGCGGGGTCGTCCTTGGGCGCGCGGTTGTGCCGGCTCACGAGCACGAGCACCAGCACTGCTGTCAGCACGATCACGGCCAGCACGGCCGCAAACACCAGCATCGACTGGTTCGGGCCGCGGCGCTGCGGCGCACGGCGGTTGACCGGGAGCGGACGGGCGGCCGCGCCCTGCTTCGGCGTGCGCTCCTCGCTGTCGGGCCGCGGGGTGCGGCGGGGATCGGTTGTCTGCATACGAGGTCACCTCCGGGAGAATGTTTGGTTTCCGAAAATCTGTTAATTGCTGCCTCTACTATACGCGCACCGGCGCGGATTGTGCAAGCGCGCGCGAAAAATTCAGAATTGTTAAGAAACGCGCCCGGCCGGTTGTCAGCCGGCGGGCGTGTTCAGACGGGCAGTCAGCCGCGTGGCACAGTGGTCAGCCGGCGGGCGTGATGTCTTTGAGCGTGCCGCTGTTCGTGATCTGGCTGTAGGAGAACGACAGGTGGAACGTGCCGTCCGGCTGTGCGGCCACGGCGGCGAGCTGATCGGCCGAGCACTTGACGTGCACGGTCGTGCCGGCCTTTGTCACGGTCAGCAGACCGCCGTCGTCGGTCGCGGCGTACTGATCGATGGTGTAGTCCCCGGTGCCGGACACACGGTTCATCCCCACAAAGCCGCCGTAGGTCAGCAGGCCCAGAATGGCGACGATGACGATGATGCGGATAACGGTGATGACGGTTTTCTTCATGCGCACACCCCCTTTCCTGCCAGTGTAACAGGCCGGGCGGCGTTTGGCAAGTACCCGTTGAGAATTCCGCTTTACAAGACACGATGTCTGGCATATACTATTTTACACTGGGTTGGTAGCACCATGCGCCGCCCGACGAGAGAATCCGAGAAAAGAGAGAAAAAGAGAAATATGAATCTGTCCATTGTTTTTGCCAAGATGGCCATGCTGGTGCTCATCATGCTCCTTGGCTACCTTTGTGCGCGCATCGGCATCACGGGGCCGGAGTTCAATCAGCGTGTCACGCCGCTGGTGATGAACGTCCTGCTCACGGCGACGATCCTCAATTCCGTGCTGAGCGTACCGGATTTCACCGGCCGCGACATTGTGGATTATGTCCTCGTGCTCACGGCGGCGACTGTGCTGCAGGTCGTCATGGCGTGGTTTCTGCCGCGGCTGATGCGCACGCGCAGCGAGGACGTGGGCGCGACGCGGCTCGTGACCGCGTTCGGCAACGTGGGCTTCGTGGGGCTGCCGGTCGTCGCAGCGATCTTCGGCGACGAGATGGTCTTTTTCGCCTCCCTGTGCAACATTCCGTTCAACCTCGCGCTCTATTCCATCGGCGCGGCGCAGCTCTCGGGCACGGACGGCGCGCGCCTTGACTGGCGCAAGGTGCTCAACATGCCTGTCATTGCGACGCTGCTGTCGGTCGTGCTGCTGCTCTCGCGCATCCATGTGCCCGCCGTCATCGCTGATACGATCTCCACGCTTGCGGGCGCGACGATCCCACTGTCGATGCTCATCATCGGCACGTCGCTCGGCGCCATTTCCGTGCGCGCGGCGCTGACCGACTGGCGGGTCTATGCCGTGTCGGCGGTGCGCCTGCTCGTGTGTCCGCTGCTGACGTGGCTGGTGCTGCGGCCATTTGTCAGCGGTGTGCTGCTCGGCATCCCGGTGCTGCTCGCGGCGTGTCCGTCGGCCATGGTCGTCACGGCGCTGTGCCTGCAGTATGAGCGGTCGGACGCGTTCGCGTCCAAGTGCATTTTCCTCAGCACGGTTCTGTCCGCCGTGACGATCCCGCTGCTGATCTGGCTGCTGTTCTGACCGGCAGCCTGCGGCCTTTCCGCCGGTATCGTGCCCCTTGGCTCCCTTGTGGAAAGGGAGGCATCGCCGAACGGCGATGTAGGATCCCACTCCCGCACATCCCAGATTGGAGGTTTCCCCCATGATCGATCCTTTGATGTTCATCGCGCTGCTGCCGGCCGTCGTGCTGGTGGTGTATATCTGCCGCAAGGACCGCACGGACAAAGAGCCGCCGGCCCTGATTGCCAAGCTCCTTGGTTACGGCGTGCTCTCGTGCCTGCCGGCCATTGTGGTCGAGTTCATTCTCAGCGCCATCATCGAGCGGCTGAATGTGCGCAATGCTTTCCTCGGCTACTTTCTCGAGGCGTTCGTCGTCGCCGGCCTGACGGAGGAGACGTGTAAATTCCTCTTCCTGCGCACGACGTGGCGCAATCCGGCGTTCGACTATCAGTTTGATGCCATCGTCTACGCCGTCATGGTCGCGCTCGGCTTTGCCGCATTCGAGAACGTGAAGTATGTTTACAGCTACGGCTTCGCCACCGGCATCGTGCGCGCGGTCACGGCCGTGCCCGGCCACGCGATCTTCGGTGTGTTCATGGGCTATTTCTACGGCTACGCCAAGCTCTCCGACTACTGGGGGCGCGACGATGACCGGAAGGCCTACCTCGCGCTGAGCGTCGTCGTGCCGGTGCTGATGCACGGCTGCTATGACTTTCTGGCCTTCACGCAGGAGAGCGACAGCCGCTTCACGCTGCTGTTTTATGCGTATCTCGTCGCGCTGTACGTGTTCGGCATCCGGCGCGTGAACCGCTCGTCGCGCGATGACCGCCGTGTCACACGCGAGACGGTGTTTGACTATTTCCGCCGCATGCAGTACCCCATGCCGCCGCAGTACCGCGACCGGAACGACGACTTCTGGCGCTGAGCGCGAGCGTTCGATTCGCACACATTTAAAATCCCGCCGCCCCTGTCAGATCAGACAGGGGCGGCTTTGCTATCATTCCGTGTCCACAAACTGCCGGAATGCCGTCGGCAGCGAGATCTCCTCGCGCAGCTCCTCGGGCGTGGCCCAGTGGTAGCGCGGCGGCATGGCCGAGCACTCGAGCGTGTAGCAGCGCATCGTCCAGACGATGTGCGTGAAGATGTGCCTGCCGTCGCGCGCGCTGCGCAGCCGCACATCGCCGAGGCCCTGCCCGCTGGCGTAGGCGCCCGCCTGCCGCTCATCGAGCAGGCCCGGCGTGTTCGGCAGCTGCCAGAGCCCGGCGAGCAGGCCGCTCGATGGCCGCCGCTCGACGGCGAGCCGGTCGCCGCAGCGCAGGCAGAACACGGTGTGCTCCTCGGCGCGTTTGGCGCGCTTTGGTGCCTTGACCGGCAGGGCGGCCGCCGTGCCGTGCGCGCGGGCGAGACACAGCGCCGCGATCGGGCAGGCCTCGCACTGCGGCGCGCGGTTCGGGCCGCAAACGGTCGCGCCGAGCTCCATGAGCGCCTGCGTAAAGTCACCGCAGTGCCCGGCGGGGTAGCACGCGCTCAGCGCCGCGGTGAGTGCCGCCTTGTGCGCGGCGTTGTCGATGGGCGTCGCGTCGTCGAGCACGCGCGCGCACACGCGCAGCACGTTGCCGTCCACGGCGGCGGCCGGGCGCTCAAAGCAGATCGAGGCGATGGCCCCGGCCGTGTACGGGCCGATGCCCGGCAGCGCCAGCAGCCCCTCGACCGTGTCGGGCCAGACGCCGCCGCGCGCCGCAATCTCACGGGCGCATTCCTGCGCCTTGCGCGCGCGGTTATAGTACCCCAGTCCCTCCCAGAGCTTGAGCAGCTGCGCCTCCGGCAGCGCCGCGAGCGCGAACACGTCCGGCGCGGCCGCGAGAAAGCGCGCGTAGTACCCACGCACGGCCTCGACGCGCGTCTGCTGCAGCATGATCTCCGAGAGCCACACATGGTACGGCTCGCGGTCGGCGCGCCAGGGCAGCACGCGCGCATGCCCGCGGTACCAGTCAAGCAGCGGCTGCACCGTCTGCGATAGTCTCTGTGTGTCCATGGCCGCACCTCCCGAAAAAGTCTGCGGCCATTATAGCATGCATCGCCCCGCCGCGCAAAGGGGGAGATTTGACTGCGGAGGCAGGACTGCGCGTTCCTGCGGCGCGGCGCATACTGGCTGTTTCCGAAATACCGGAGCAGCGGGGAAGCCCGAGGAGGCAAGGCCCGCCTTGGATGCTATGATACATCGCCGTCCGGCGATGCCTCCCCCTGTGTAAGGGGAGGTGGCACAGCGCTCTGCACCGTGACGGAGGGATTGCAGATACCGGCTGCAGTGCGAGAATGCGCATGTCAATCCCTCAGTCAGCCTGATGGCTGCCAGCTCCCTTTCCACAAGGGAGCCGAGAATGCCGCATGACCGGAAGCCGCCGGAAAAAACCGTGCCCCTTCCACCGCCCCACGCCTCCCTGCTCACCCGCAAAAAAGGTCCCCGAAACAGACGTTTCGGGGACCTTCCTTATGCAGAGACAGAGATTTTGAAATTACACAATGCCCTGAGCCATCATGGCGTTGGCGACCTTCAGGAAGCCGGCAACGTTGGCGCCGAGCATCATGTTGCCCGGCTGGCCGCACTCGACGGAGGCGTCATAGCAGGACTTGAAGATGTTCTTCATGATGCCGTGCAGCTTCTCGTCGACTTCTTCGAAGCTCCAGCTCATGCGCAGGGAGTTCTGGCTCATTTCCAGACCGGAGGTGGCGACGCCGCCGGCGTTGGAAGCCTTGCCCGGCGTGTAGAGCAGGCCGGCCTCGATGACCGCGTTGATGGCCTCGGGGGTCAGCGGCATGTTCGCGCCTTCGAACACAGCCATGGCGCCGTTGGCGATGACGGCCTTCGCGCCCTCGAGATCCATCTCGTTCTGGGATGCGCACGGCATGGCGATGTCGCACGGGATGGTCCAGATGCCCTTGCAGCCTTCATGGTACTCGCTGCCGGGCACTTCGTCGGCATAGACGCTGATGCGGGCGCGGCGCTTCTGCTTGATGTCGAACAGCACGTCGAGGTTGATGCCGTTGGGATCATAGATGTAGCCCTTGGAGTCGCTCATGGCGATGACCTTGCCGCCGAACTGCATGCACTTCTGCGCGCAGTACTGTGCGACGTTGCCGGAGCCGGACACGATGACCTTCTTGCCCTCGAAGCTGTCGTTTCTCAGGTGCTTGAGCACTTCGGCGGAGAAGTAGCAGATGCCGTAGCCGGTGGCCTCGGTGCGGGCGAGGGAGCCGCCGTAGGTCAGGCCCTTGCCGGTGATGACGCCGCCCTCGAAGCGGTCGACGATCTTCTTGTACTGGCCGTACATATAGCCGACCTCGCGGGCGCCGACGCCGATGTCGCCGGCCGGGGTGTCGGTGAACTGGCCGATGTGGCGGTAGAGCTCGGTCATGAAGCTCTGGCAGAAACGCATGACCTCACCGTCGGACTTGCCGTGGGGGTCAAAGTCGGAGCCGCCCTTGCCGCCGCCCATGGGGAGGGTGGTCAGGGAGTTTTTCAGGATCTGCTCGAAGCCGAGGAACTTGATGACGGACAGGTTGACCGAGGGGTGGAAGCGCAGACCGCCCTTGTAGGGGCCGATCGCGGAGTTGAACTGCACACGGTAGCCGCGGTTGACCTGGACCTTGCCGTTGTCGTCCACCCAGGGAACGCGGAACATGATGATGCGCTCGGGCTCGACGAAGCGCTCCATGAGGCCGGCTTCTTCCCACTCGGGGTGCTTGTCAACGACGTACTGGAGGCTCTCGAAGACTTCATCAACGGCCTGCAGGAACTCGGGCTCATTGGGGTGGTTCTTCTGAAGGTCGGCGAAGACGCGGTTCAGATATGCATTGTTGATCATTTTCTTACCTCTTTCTTATTATTCGCTTTGCTCTCATAAACGGCCTGAGCGGCCAATTTCCTTCATCATGGTAACGCAAACGGAAAAAGATTGCAATATCCGTTTTCCATATAATTTCTCGATTTTTTTGTGCAAAAAGTCAGAAAGAATACTTTAAATCGCTTTGTTTTCGTCAAAAAAGCAACACTCTGCTGACGCATAGGAGACAGCCACACGTATTTTTTTATGCGGACGGAGAAAAATTGCTTGACAAATTATTCTAACGAGTATAAACTGATGAAGAAAGTTATCCGAATGCATAATAACTTTGGAGATGAAAGGGGGTGGAACGCAGATGCGGCGATGCGAGGTGTGTTTTGCGCCGCTGCCGTCGTGGGCCGAGGCGTATCTGTGGCCGTGCGTGCGCGGCGGGCTGACGGTATGTGCCGACTGTTTTGACACGCTCGTGAGCGGTCTGTCCCGCCGGGAGCTGGCCGCGCGGCTGGGCGCACCGGGGGTGTGAGGGGGCGTATAGACGGCTTCTCCCAAAGCGTCTGAGCAGCGGTGGAGCCAGAGAGGGGCTTGCAAGCCTTCCCCTTGAGGGGAAGGCGGCGCGGCGGTACGCCGCGACGGATGAGGTGTTGTTGGATTTGGAGGCACTACCGGCGGCACTGGAGGCGGTCGTGACCTTTCCACCTCATCCGCCTCGCTGCGCTCAGCACCTTCTCCTCGAGGAGAAGGCAGCGCACGGCCCGACCGTTCCCGCCGGGAGAAGGCATAAAAAATACCGACCACCCAAACGGGTAATCGGTTTTTCTGGTGGGGGAAGATGGATTTCCCCCTGACGGGGATAAACTTCGACTCCATCTTCCGCGCAAAGAAAAATACCGACCGTCCAAAAGGACAATCGGTATTTTTGGTGGGGGAAGATGGATTTCCCCTGACGGGGATAAACTTCGACTCCATCTTCCATGCAAAGAAAAATACCGACCGTCCAAAAGGACAATCGGTATTTTTGGTGGGGGAAGATGGATTCGAACCATCGAAGGCATTGCCAGCAGATTTACAGTCTGTCCCCTTTGGCCACTCGGGAATTCCCCCATATGCAATTTATCAGAAGGTGGAGCTGGTAGACGGACTCGAACCCCCGACCTGCTGATTACAAATCAGCTGCTCTACCAACTGAGCTATACCAGCACAACACCGGCCTATGTATCATAGCAAAACCGACTATGTTTGTCAACAAAAATTTTTCGAAAATCAAATGTTTTTGGAGGGAGAGCATGCAACTGAACGAATTGGCGGCGCAGTACCGCGCCACGGGCGACGCGCTGCGTGCGCGCGCGGCCACGCTGCGGCTGGAACTGGCGGCCATGCCGCGCTCCGGCCGTGCCCGGCGCGAGCTGGAGACGCGCATCGCGCGTCTGGAGCAGATGGCGGGCGAGACGCTGCGCACGGCGGGCTACCTCGCGCATTATTACGACCCCGACTGAGGCAGACCGGCCCGGTTTGCGTTCCTGCGGCAGGTGTGGTATACTTATCGGCATGAAACGCTTACATATAAAAAATAATCACACATTCCGCCGCGTGCTGGCCGTTCTGCTGGCAGCGGCGATGACGTTCGCGCTCGCAGGCTGCTCGCCGCGCGAGCTGCACATCGGCCAGGTCGAGGTGAACACCGGCGTCAACACCGCGTGGATCACCCCCGCCAGGGGCGTGGACAGGTTCGGCATTCCGGCGTCCGATTTTTCCGCCGGGGCGGACGGCTCCGTGACCTACACCGGCACGGCCTACCGCGTGCTGCAGGGCATCGACGTGTCCACGTTCCAGCAGGACATCGACTGGCAGGCCGTCGCGGATTCCGGCATCGCCTTTGCGGTCATCCGCGCGGGCTACCGGGGCTACGGCAAGGGCAGCATCGTCGAAGACGACCGCTTCCGCCAGAACGTCGCCGGGGCGCGCGCGGCCGGGCTGCACGTGGGGCTGTACTTCTTCTCGCAGGCGGTCACGCCCGAGGAGGCGGCCGAGGAGGCGCAGTGGCTCGTGGACGCGGCGCATGATTATCAGATCGACATGCCGCTCGTGTTCGACTGGGAGAACATTGACCAGAGCACCGTCGCCGCCGGCGACACGGTGCGCACCGCGGAGATGACCGGCGAGGACGTCACGGCCTGCGCCGTCGCGTTCTGCGAGACGGTCACGGCCGCGGGCTACGACGCCGCCGTCTACGGCAACCGCTGGCAGGGGTACTATGACTATGATTTCACCCAGCTCAAGGACTATGCCTTCTGGGTGAGCGCGCCGGGCACGGCGGACGATTTTTACTACGCGCACGATTTCTGGCAGTACAGCTATGACGGCACGGTGCCGGGCATCTCCGGCAGCGTGGACCGCGACCTGTGGTTCGTACCGATCACGACCTGAGGAGGCGCGGGATGAAAAAACGACTTTTGACCCTGCTGCTCGCACTGGTGCTTGCGGTGTCGCTGGCGGTGCCCGCGGCGGCCGCGCAGACGCAGCCGGTGGAGGTGGCGAGTGCGCTGGAGCTGGCGCAGGCGATGGCCGCGCCGGCATCACCGCGCGGTCTGCTGCGCGCCCGCGCCGCTGTGACGGAACCCACGCGCGTAGTCGCCTTCGCGCCCGCGCTCGCGGACGGGTACGGCGCCGACCGGGTGCTGCATCTGGCAGCGTGGCAGGAATATGTGCTCGAATTTTCGAACGCGGCGGCGGCGCAGCGCGCGCTCGCGTGTTTACAGGCCGACCCCGATGTGACGGACTGCTTTCTCGACGAGGCGGTCACGGCGGACGACACGCTCGCCGGCCTCTGGGACGAGACGGCCAGCCGCTCCTGGGGCGGGCACGCCATGGGCCTCACGACGCTGCGCCATCAGGCGGACGTGCTCCTGCCCGCCGGGCGGCGCACGACCGTTGCCGTGATCGACACGGGGGCCGACTGCACGCACCCGCTGCTCGCGGGCCGCGTGTCGGCGCTCAGCTATGATTTTGCCAATGCCACGGCCGATATGACGGACGTCAACGGCCACGGCACGGCCACGGCCGGGCTCATCGCCGACCTCACGCCCGGCGAGGTGGACGTGATGGTCCTGCGCGTGTACGGCGACGACGATCTCTCGAAGCCGTCGCGCGTGCTCACGGCGCTCGAGTACGCGCTGGAAAACGGCGCGGCCGTCGTCAACATGAGCCTCGGCTGGCCGAACGCCATTGAGAAGGGCTACTCCTTTTTAAATACCGTCCTCGCGCAGGCGTATGCCTCGGGTGTGGTCGTCGTCACGGCGGCGGGCAACCGCAGCCAGAGCAACCCCACCGGCGACGCGGACGATGTCTACCCTGCCAATCAGGCGGCGGCGCTCACGGTCTCGGCCGTGGACCGCAGCCGCACGTTTGACGACAGCTATTCGGCCTCCGGTGCGTCGGTGGATCTGTGTGCGCCGGGGTCATATGTCACGGTCGCGGCGCCGGGCGGCGGCACGGCCGTGCGCAGCGGTACGTCGTTCGCCGCGCCCCATGTCGCGGCGGCGGCCGCCTGTGTGCTGCTCGCGCAGCCGGGGCTGAGCGCCGCGCGCGTGCGCCAGACGCTCTACAGCTACGCCGACGACCTCGGCGACCCGGGGCGGGATGACGAATACGGCCACGGCTTCCCGGTGCTCACGCAGTATTTTCACGACCGGCTGTGCCCGGGCCGCACGTTCCGCGACATGCCGGAGCCGGACTTCTGGTCGCACGCCGGGCTGGATTACTGCATCGGCGCGGGGCTGATGGCCGGCACGTCGGACGTCACCGTCTCACCCGAGGCGCTCGCCAGCCGCGCGCAGATCGTGCAGCTGCTCTGGGCGGCGGCAGGCAGCCCGGAGACCACGGGCACGCTGCCGTTCACGGACGTGGCGCCCGACGCGTGGTACTATGCCGCGGTGCGCTGGGCGTACCGGACGGGGCTCGTCGCCGGCACGTCGGCCACGACGTTTGACCCCGATGCGCCCATCACGCGGCAGGACTTCACGGTCATCCTCTATGAGCAGTCCGGCCGCCCGGTCACGACGGGCAGTGCGCTCACGGCCTTCCCGGATGTGGGCAGCGTTGCGGGCTATGCCTACGCCGCGCTCACCTGGGCGGTCGAGCAGGGGCTCGTCAGCGGCGTCGGTGCGGACGACGGCGTGCGCCTCACGCCGCGCGGCTACGCCAGCCGCGCGCAGGTAGCGGCCATCCTGATGCTCTACTGCGACCGGGAAACAGCATAAGAACAGCCCCCGCTTCCAGACGGAAGCGGGGGCTGTTCTGTTTTACCCTTCCGTGCTTATTCCTCCGGCGCGGGCTCCTCGGTCACCTCGACCTCGATGTCCTCCGGCTCGACGGTGACGTCGGCGTCCACGGTGTGCAGATCCGGCGCGGGGCGGTACTCCTTCGCGGCGGCGCGCAGCTCGTCCATCTGCGCCTCAAGCTCGGCGACGCGGGCGTTTGCGTCCGTCACCTGCTGGCAGAGGTCGGCGAGGAAGGCGTCGGCCGTGTCGCGGTAGTTCTCGTAGTACAGGCGGCCGATCTCGGTGTACGTGCGCTTGACGCGCTCGAGCTCGGTGTTGCAGTCCACGGTCAGGCGCGCCATGTGCGAGGCGTACTTGGCGCGGTCGCCCACGGCGTGGGCGGCGCCAGCGACCTTGTCGCGCATCTCGTCGCTGACGACCTTGTTCTTCAGGCTGCTGAGCATGTCACGGTAATCTTTCATGGGTAAAAACCTCCTTGGAGAATGAAAATACAAACTGGAATTTAT
>ENA-UOJJ01000670-UOJJ01000670.1-human-gut-metagenome-genome-assembly--contig:-CS66-NODE-670-length-56595-cov-15.022993_pt1 | contig 56595 bp, 67 predicted proteins | sample MGYA00242343_ERZ723890 | MGnify/ENA metagenome assembly ERZ723890
TTCGGTAAATCTGTAACATTAAAAGGAAATGCGGGCGGAGCAGGTGCAAAAACAGACAGTAAGAAATATGGAATACCCAGAAAAAATTTATTGCTTATTCCTTATAGGCTTGCTTTAGCATTACAGGCTGATGGTTGGTATGTGAGGCAGGATATAATATGGCACAAGACAAACTGTATGCCTGAAGCAGTCAATGACCGCTGTACAAGGGCACACGAATATATATTTTTGCTAAGTAAAAGTGATAAATATTATTTTGATTATAAGACTATTATGGAGCAGTGTGTATGTAACAATAATCAACTACCGGCAGGGAGTAAGGGAACTTTAGGACAGCCTAACAGCCGTCAACGTGCTAAAGGAAATAATAAAACCTTTAGAGGCGGTGGAGTTTATACAGGTAACAGAGCTTTTAATAACTCCGCAGACAAGGACAAGTCCAGTGTTGGCAACAAGGTCAATGAAACAGGACTAAGACGGAAGAGAGATGTGTGGCATATAGCAAGTAAGGGTTATAAAGGTGCTCATTTTGCTACATTTCCGACTGAGCTTGCAAAAAATTGTATACTTGCAGGAAGTAGAAAAGGCGGTATCGTCCTTGACCCTTTCGGCGGAAGCGGAACTGTAGGGGAAGTTGCTAAGGAGCTTGGGAGAGATTATATTCTGATTGATATTAATAAAGATTATTGTGAACTTATGAAAAGGAGGCTTTTTAAATGATTAAGGTTATGAAGCAGGAGGGCTATAAATGAAGGCAATAATTAATTTTATTGAACGGGCATTTTATTATTATGATAACTATGGGTATAAATATTTAATCAAAGATTATACTTTTTGCGAAAAAATACTTATTTGGATATTTGCAATTTTGGCTATGTTTTTTATTTTAACAGTGAGTGGGGTGTTAATTGTAACAGCACCTATTTGGGGTTTACCTTATATATTTGTAAAGTATAGGAGGACTGAGGAATGATGTTTTTATTAAGATTACATATAGCAATATCAGTATTATTATTGCTTACAGGTGAAGGAGCATTTATTGTATTCAGAAAAATGGTTATTGATAATGGATGGGAGGTTAGCAAAGGATTTAAGAGGATAATTTGCTTTATTAAAAGATGCCTTATGTATTTTATTCCGCTTATAAATTTTTTAATTATTATTACAACGCTTATAATGATATTTGTTAAAAAAGAAAAATATGAAAAGGAAATAAAAGAAAGGGTAAGACAAAACAATAAATAACAGGGGATATTATTTATCGAAAAAAAGAAAAGTGGGATTTATGTAATAGGCTTGTGAGGAAATGTGCAGAGCTGCCCTTAGTTAAAGGGGAGAAAAATCCTTACAAAACATATACAGAAAGAGAGGATAAATAGAAAATGGAAGCTAAGGAGTTTTTAAGCGAGTACGCTAAGTTAAAGGATATACTTGATACAGGTGAGGCTGACGAAAATGAAAAGGCTCTTATACTTAAAAAAATGAAGCATATCAGAAATACAATAAATAAAATAAATAAGCCTATGAGTTCAATACTTCTTGGCAGATACATAGGCGGTAAGAGTTTAAAGGAAATATCAAAAGAGAGCAGCTACAGCTATGACTATGTAAGGCATAAGCATAAAGATGCTTTAAAGAAAATTGAAAGGATTATAAATAAAAAATAGACACAAAAAAGCGCAAAAAGACACAAAAAAGCACAAAATAACACATTTATAAATGGTAATATATAAGTGTGGTTGTAATTGTGTGACATTGTCACGAAAATCTCCTTACTATTTTAAAGAAGCCATACGGAAACGTGTGGCTTTTTTATTTGGGATAAGGAAACATTTTTTTAATTTTAAATTGGAGGCTTTGAGAAAATGGAAGAAAAACGAATAACTTCACTTGACAAATTATTGCTTATTAAGGCGGCAAAGGACAAGCAGCAGGAAGGAGCTATTAAATACAAAATTAAGGGCACTGATGAAGTGCTTATTATTAATAAGCCTAAGGCAGAGGACGTATTAAAGGAGATTAATTCTATTGATTCAAAAGCTCCTATTATGGAGCTTTGGGACAACTTAATTTATTTAGCAATTCCTGAGCTTCACGATAGTGATGTCCTTGAGAGATTTGACAGTCTTGATAATCCTGTTGGAGTTGTTGAGAAAATATTCTCAACGGGTGACAGAGCAAGTTTAGGACAGGAAATTAAATCTGTAATTGATGAAGTAACTATTGAAAAGATAAAAAACTAATTGAGAGTGATATGGAAATAAGCACCTGCTCTTTCTTTGCACTAAGGGGAATTGACCCTAATGTAATTAGAGAAGGCAGTGCAATAACTAAGAAATTCTATATTGCTACAATGATAAAGGAAATGGAAAGAGAACAGGAAAGGGAAAAGCTAATGTTAATGGCTAACCCTTTTATAAAAATTGAGGAGTAGTGATGTATGGATATAGAAATCAGGTCAAAAAATGAGGCTATTGTATCAGGCTATATCAATGCTGTTGAAAGATACTCAAGACCTCTCAAAAGATTTGGAAGAAAATTTGTTGAGAAAGTTAAAGCAGGTGTTTTTGATGATGCAATTAAGGAAGCGGAAAGAGAACACAGGACAATTTATATGCTTATTGACCACGATAAAAAACGCAAGGTTGCCGATACATTAAGCGGAAGCCTTGAATTGAGAGAGGACAATATAGGGCTATATGGCAGGGCTAAAATTACTGATGAAAAGACTATTGAGGAACTTAGGGAATATAAGGCTAAGGGCTGGAGCTTTGCCTTCCACGCAATTAAGGACCATTTTAAAAAAAAGAATGATGAGCTTGAAGAAAGAGAGCTTGTAAAGGTTTCTATTCCTGAAATAAGTCTTTTAATTCATAAAACACCTGCATATATGGCTACCTCTGTTGAAGTAAGAAATAATGAAGATATTGAAATTGAATACAGAGGCTATGAAGATGTAAGCATCGAGGACAGGTGCGAGCCTGAAAATAAAAGTGCAGAAGGGTACAAGGTAAGAGTTAAGTACCTTGAATTAATTTAAAGGAGGACAAAAAATGTCAAAAAACAAAAACAAGTTAAAGGCTTTATTTGAGCAGAGAAACAATAAGCTCATTGAGCTTGACAGCCTTACAAAAAAGGCTATGGAAGAGGAGAGAGCTTTTACTGATGATGAAAAAACTAAGTTTGAAAGTCTTGAAAACGAGGTAAGAGCATTAAGTGACACTATTGAAAAGTGCCGCAGGGATTATGAGAATGATATTAAGAATGAGCCTGAGGAGAAACGAGCTGAGGAGGCTCAGGAGGAAGCCGAAATCAGAGCTTTTGAAAATTATATCCGCAATATAAAAATTGATGAAGAATTAAGAGCTGACAGTAACTGGACTGTAGGTGACAATGGTGCTGTAATTCCTTCAAGAATTGCTAACAAGATTATTGAGGAAGTAAAGGACAGATGTAATATATTTAGTTATGCAACTAAATATAATTTAGGCGGCACATTAAGTTTTCCCGTATATGATGAAAGTGACGGCAAAATTACAATGGATTATGCTGAGGAATTTGGAACTCTTACTGCTACAAGCGGTAAGTTTACAAATGTAGAGCTTAAGGGCTTTCTTACTGCCGCACTGACAAAGGTGTCAAGGAGTTTAATCAATAACAGTCAGTTTGCTCTATTCCCTTATGTTGTAAAAAAGATGGCTGAGGCAATTGCTGATTGGCTTGAAAATGAGCTTTTATCAGGTACTAAAGATAAAATTGAAGGATTATCAGGTGTTAGCGCAACTGTAAGAACATTGAATGCTGACGGTCTTATTGATTTACAGGACAGTGTCAAGCAGACATTTCAGAAAAACTGCCGTTTTATTATGAGTCCTGCAACAAAGAGTAAAATCAGAAAGTTTAAAGACGGTCAGGGCAACTATCTTCTTGAAAGAGATTACAGCAAGGGCAACGGTCAGTGGACTTTACTGGGTAAGCCTGTTGAAATTACAGATGCTATGGCTGATGATGACATTTTCTATGGTGATTTCAGCGGTTTATACGTTAAGATTGCTGAAAATCCTGCTCTTGAGATATTAAGAGAGCTTTATGCAACAGAGCACGCAGTAGGTGTTGTAGCTTGGCTTGAAATTGATTCTAAGGTAATTGAGCCTCAGAAGATTAAAAGATTGACTGTGGCAAGTGCTTAAAAAGGGTGTGCTTAAATGTCAGATATATTTGACAATATTGAAGAAGAAAGCATATACTCCGACAATATGCCTAATGTAATAAGAGAGTATCTTCGTGATGACTGTGTATCTGAAAGTGATATATTAAGGTACTGGAAAAGGGCTGTAAGCTATATTGAGAGTTATACAGGACTTGGAAGGGAAGAGCTTGAGGGTAAGGCTGATGTGGTGCAGGCTATGTTGGCTGTTGTGACAGATATGCACGATAATAGGCAGTATCAGGGCGAGAGGAGCTACATAAATGAGCTTGTGGCAAGCATATTGGGTATGTACAGGTGCAATCTGCTATAATTTAGGTTTATTTTCAAACTGCCTTTGGCAACCTTGCTAAACCTGTGTCGGCTTACTTCGTAACCCTTTGGCAGGTCGCAAGGAGTTTGAAAATATAACGTAAAAATCAGAGATTTTTACAAGAGATATGCACGATAACAGGCAGTATCAAGGCGAAAGAAGTTACATTAATGAGCTTGTAGCGAGTATATTAGGTATGTACAGGTGCAATCTGCTATGATTTAGGTTTATTTTCAGAATTTAGTGTAAAGGGGACAGGAAGGGTGATAAAGGAATTACATAAAGGACTATATGAGGCTCTTGGCAGGAAAGATATTCCTTTAATGCCTTGTGACCTTCAAGAGCCGAAGGAAAGACCCGGACTTAAAATATACATACTTCCTAAGAGTAACAGACTAAATGACAGTGTCAGATTTACGGACTATGACATTATGATTTTATATTATGCTAAGGATATTAATGACTATTATATTGAGCATTATGAAATTATGGAGGAATTTGAGGAGTTGCTTTTAGGGAGTATTGAGCTTGAAAACGGTGTGTTTGTTGAGCTTAATGAAATTGAATTTGAGCAGGACAATGACCTGTTAGCAATTTATACAGGTACAACTATTGATACTTATAGGGATACTGAAATTGATGATGAAGTTATGGAGGAATTAGAGCTGTTTATAAATGGCACTAAATCTGAAACATAAAGGAGGACTGAAATGTTTATAGGTTATGGCAAGAGGGGTGCCGGTGAGAAAATACTGGCGAGAGCTGAAAAAAAGGCTAATGAGAATACCTCTGAAAAGGGGAATACAACTAAAGCTAAGGTTAGTAGTAAGAAAACTGTTGTAAAGGAGGAAAAGGCTAATGGCTGAAAGACCGAGTGCGGAGGTATTATTTAAGCAGCTTGCTTCAACACTCATTAAAAGAAGCGGTGAAAGTGTTGTAGTGCTGCTGTTAAGTGAAAAAAGCTCGACAGTGACCACAGATTGTTATGAAACTGTAGACCTGACTAATGGTGTTAGTTCTGCTGATTTGGCAGGAAAGACTAAAAATGCAGAAAAGGCGGCTAATGCTGTTAAATATTGTATTGGCAATGCACCTAACAAGATTGTATTAAGTAATTTAAGCTGGGCTGACACTTGGCAGAAGTTAATTACAAGCGGTGAAACTAACTGTATTGTAACGGTTGTTGATGAAAGAAGTGACGCTGATACTGTAGCAACAAGCATTATAAGTCTTTCTAACAAGGGTTATGGCTGTAATTATATCTGTCAGAAGGATTCCCCTACACTGCATAGTACACATTATCACGCAGTGGCAGGAAGCACATTAATCACATATTACAATGAAAGTGATACTGCCTTAACTGATTATGAAGTACAGGCATTATATGCCGGTGCTATTGCAGTATGCGGCACTGACAGAAGCTTGACTAACTATACTCTGCCTCTTATTAAGAGTGTTGAGGCTAAGGGTGATTTGGCAAAAGATAGTGTTGACTTAACAGAAAAGGGTGTCATTTATGCTGAAATGCAGAACGGCAAGCCTAGAGTTGTTGCAGGCATTAATACTGCTGAAATCAGTGACGAGATTACTGAGGATATGCAGCATATCGAAGTAATACAGACTATGGATATGATTGCTAAGGATATTATAGATACCTTTGTTGAGTATTACAGAGGTGCTTACAAGAATAACTATAACAGACAGATGCTTTTAATATCTGCAATTAAGGGTTATTTTGATGAGCTTGAGGGTGAGGAAATTCTTGACCCTAACTTTGACAACACTGTTGACATTGATGTTGAAAATCAGAGAAAGGCTTGGACAAGCTATGGCAGAAGTGAGGCTGAAAGCTGGAGTGATGATAAGGTTAAGCTTATGAGCTTTGGCAGAAGTGTATTCCTTGAGGCTAATATTAAGATTTGTCAGAGTATGGAAGATTTGAAGATGTATATTATTTTGGAATAAAAGAGGTGAATAATATATGGGTAAAGTAAACACTATGGTATTTACCGGTGCGGGAGGTACTGTGTTTTTAGACGGTAAAAAGGAAGCTCATATTAAGGAATTGAATGTTAAGGCTACAGGTGATTTTGAGGACATTGAAATCTGTGGGGAATATGAAAAGCAGTCAGCCTACACAGGATATGACGTTGAAGGTGATATGACTGTGTATATGACAGACACAAGCTACATTGATGATACCTGTGAAAGCTTTGAAACAGGTGTCTTTCCTGAAAGAACAATAGTAAGCAATCTTACTAACAAGAATACTAATAAGACTGCAAACTATTCTATACCTAATGTAACTTTCACAGAGGCTACTATCGTAAGTCAGAAGAAGGGTGTTATTGAGCTTAGTATACCTTTTAAATGTGGTATGCCTAAGAAATTAAGTTAGTTTTAAAAGGGAGGGAGTAATATTGTTCCTTCTCTTTTTTAGTGAAGGGCGAATGTAAATGACTATAAAGGAATGCAGAGCTTACCAGTATTGTAAGTGTGCTATAAGAAAAAGTAATAAAAAGGTGCCTGTATATGTAAAAAAACAGGCTAAGGCTTGGCTTAAGATTGCTGATGGTAAGGACAGGGAGGCTTGTGTAAGTGAAAAAAGTTTTGATGTTATGTGTGACATATTAAAACTAATGGTGCACCCTGACTTAGGCTGTAGTATATACGAAGGTCTTGAGGATTATGGTTGGTTCTTAGTAGTTGCCATATTCTGCACAAAGTCGAAAAAGGACAACAGCAGATATTATGTGACTGTACTACTTGAAATAGCAAGAAAGAATTTTAAGACATTTAATTCAGCAATAATATTTATTGTAGGAATGATAATTGAGCCTAAATTCAGCAGATTTTTTTCTGTTGCTCCTGACTACAAGCTAAGCTCAGAGCTTAGGCTTGCTGTAAGAAAAATAATTAAATCAAGTCCTGATTTAATTGATTATTTTAAGGTGAAAAGAGATGAAATTGAATGCAAGCTCAATGAGATAACATATACACCACTTGCCTACAGTAATGACAGAATGGACGGTAAGCTTGCTAATATATTTCTTGCTGATGAGGCAGGTGCCCTTGATACATACCCGGTGGAAGCAATGCGAAGCAGTCAGATTACTATTAAAAATAAGCTAGGCATTATTATAAGTACACAGTATCCTAATGACAATAATGTAATGATTGATGAAATTGATTATGCAAAAAAGGTACTTGACGGACTGACAGAGGATAAGAGATATTTTAGTCTTTTATATGAGCCTGACAGTGAAATACAGGAACAATGGGAAAGTAATGACCTCTGTATATATCAGAGTAATCCTGTTGCAATTAATAACAGGGACATATTTGATGAAATTGTAAAAAAAAGGGAGATGGCTGTTCTCTATGAAAACAGAAAAGAAAATTACCTTTGTAAGCACAACAATATTCTTTATAAGGGCATAGGCACAGAGGGATATATTGATGTAGGATATGTAAGGAAATGTAAATATAAATTTGATAATAATTTTTGGAGCGGTAAAAGAATATATATGGGACTTGACCTAAGTATGACTGATGATAATACTTCCATAGGTTGGGTATGTGATGATGAAGGCTATATATATTATGGCGGTATGTGCTTCATACCGGAGGAAAAGATAGAGTGGAAGAGCCACAGAGAAAAACTTGATTATAAGGCAAGAATTAAGGCAGGAGAAGTTATAGCCTGCGGCGGTGATGTAATTGATTACAGTGTGGTTGAGGATTACATATTGAATTTGGAAAGTAATTTAGGGTGTGAAATTATGCAGATAGGCTTTGACAGAATGAATGCTTTAAGCACAGTACAAAAACTTGAAAGCAGTGGATATGAATGTGTGCAGATAAAGCAGCACAGCTCTATACTTCACAGTCCTACAAAGTTATTAAAGGAGAAAATACTTGACAGGAAGTTTCGCTACAGCGAGAACAGAATGCTTGAAATAAATTTTGAAAATTCTAGGTGTACTTATGACACTAATTTGAACAGATATGTTAATAAGAAAAAGAGTACGGGGAAGGTTGATATGGTTGTAAGCCTTATTAATGCTATGTATCTTCTTGAACAGGAGCAGCTGAATGGTTGGGATTTTGTAAGTATGAGTTAGTTAAATTTCAAAGGATGTGAGAGTTTGGCTAAAAATATAAATGTAATATTGAGCTTGCAGGACAGGTTTACAACAAAAATGTCACAAGCAAGTGTTGCTACATTACAATTTAAAAGAAATCTTGCTATTGCACAGGTTGCAAGTGACAAAATGGCAACGGTAATGCACAAAACTGAAACTGCGGCGGCTGTAGGAGTAACAGCGGCGGCTACTGCAACAACGGCGGCGGTTAAGACTTCACTTGATGCCTACAAGGAATTTAATGCAAGTATTAATGAGGTTGCCGGTATTAAGAGCATATCTGCAACAAGTGAAGAAATGGTAAAGCTGACAGGAGCAGCTAAAGAGGCAAGTAAAGCTGTAAAGGGTACTACATACAAGGATGCAGGAGATACTCTTAAATATATGTCACTTGCAGGCTGGAATACAACTCAGTCTATGACAGCATTAACACCAATATTAAAGGGCGTAAGAATAAACGGCGGTCAGGTACAGGAAACAGCAGATGCCATTACTGACAGTATGACAGCCTTAGGTCTTGCAAGTGACCAAACAGCAGAATATATAGACAAGTGTGCTGCTGTGCAAAGTTCATCTAACACTAATATGTTGCAGTTGAATGAAGCACTTATAAAGTGCGGCTCTCTCATGAAGGATTTAGGAATTGAAACGAGAGCGACAAACGGCAGCATGAGTTCTGTTGCAAATGATACAATGGCTTTAATAGGTGCCCTTTCATCAGCAGGCAAAAAAGGAACAGAAGCCGGTATTGCTGTGAGGAGTTTGTATCAGAGGTTTATGAAGGATACTGCTGAGACACAGGACGGCTTAGAGGAAATAGGTTTAAGTGTATATACAGACACAGGAGAAATGAAGGAGATTCCTTCTCTTCTTGAGGAAATGTCTGAAAAACTTAAGAAACTTAATAATCAGGAGCGAAATTCGGCACTGTCAAAAATAGGCGGAAGATTTGCAAATGAATTACAGGTTGCTATGGATGCAATGACGGTAGTCGGAGAAGATGGAAGAACAGCATACCAAAAGATGAAGGAGGCTATAGAAGATAGTCAGGGTGCTGCTGACAGGTTTATTGATGCCTTAGGCTCAGGCTGGAGCGGTGCTGTAGATAATTGGGACAGCAGTTGGAAAAACTTTTGTGCTGAAATGGGTGAAACTATAGCACCTTATGCTACAGATGCATTGAATTATGTAACAGGCAAGCTGCCTACTATAGAAGAATGGTTAAAGACTAATCTTCCTACAGCTCTTGACAAGGGCAAGGAAATTGTAGTTGAAATTAAAAACACTCTTGAAGAATTTAAGCCTGTAATGGAGTGGATAGTTGAACACTGGAAGCAGATAGCGACTGTTGCCGGTACTGCCTATGTTGGTATGGGTGCTTTCAGGCTTGGTACGGCAGGTGTTGAGGCTTATGATACTTTAGGTAAAATTACAAAGGGTATAGGTAAGGAAAAGGCGGCTAAGGCGGCTGCTTTTGGAAATGACGTTGAAAAAGCAAATGGGCTTACATTATATGATTTTCTTACACCTGAGGATTATGTTAAAAAAGGAAAAAATAAAGGTAAAATTAAGGCTGATGTTGAAAAGAACGGAGTTGTTAAAGATATAATATCCGATAAGGATATGAAAAAAGCAGATAAAATTGAAAAAATATTCAGTGATTTTGAATTTGCCGGTAAGGGAATAACTGTTCCAGAGTTCAACCATCATAGTGGGACTTATGATGTACAGGAGTATATGCTGTATAAACAGATGTTTGGTGCAGCAGGCACAGCAACAGCGAGTACAAGTGTGGCAGGAGCGGTAGGTACAGCGGTTACAGATACGGCAGGTATGGCAGCTACAGGTACGGCAGGAGCAACAGGTACTGTAGGAAGCTTAGGACTTGGGGCTACTTTAGGAATTGTATCTGCTATAATTGTAACACTTGTAGGAGCTTGGAAAAAGAGTGAAATATTCAGAAATTCAATAGCTAAATTAGGTGAAACCTTTAAACCTGTAGTACAATTAGTAAAAGACGGTTTTGAAAAACTAAAACCTGTATTAAGCACATTAAAGGATATGTTTGGAGAGGTATTCGGCTTTGTAGGTGACGTGTTTGGAACAATATTTGATGCGGCAAGACCTTTCTTGGGTATACTGATTGACATACTTGTACCAATAGCAGATGCAGGCTGGTCAGTGTTCTGTGGAATTGTAGGAACACTTGCAACAGGCATTAAAGACCTTTTCAGCGGACTAAGGAATTGCATTAGCAAAGTAAGAGAATTTGCCTCTGTTGGTGAGGAAAAACTAAAACCTGTTAAAGATGCTGTCGATAAATACTTATTAGAGCCTATTAAAGAGGCTTTTGGCTGGATAAGTGATTTATTCGATAAATGGAATGAAGTTGTAGGAGCAATAAGCGGTGAGAGCCCTTATGACAATGATAATGGTGGATATGTGAGCTTTCAGCTACGCAGAAGTGTGGATACAATGGAAAAGCTTGGTGCAGGCTCAGGAGAGAATGACAGCAGCAGCGGAAGAAGTGAAGCTGAGGGCGGTAGTGATATTCCGCATAAGGCTCTTGGTACTAACTACTGGAGGGGCGGTATTACAAGTGTAAATGAAAGAGGCGGCGAGATTATGGACCTGCCACGAGGCACAAGAATAATACCTGCAGACAAGAGCAAGAAAATTGCTGATAATGGTGACAAGGGAATTACAGTAATTGTAAATATTGAAAATTACTATGGTGAAGATGAAGCATACATTAACAGAATAGGCAGTGAGGTAGGCCACAGACTGGCACAGGTGATGTAGGCAAGGAGTGAAATAATGGGATTTATAACTAGGCTGTTTGGAACAGAAAAAAGAACTGATGAAGTTCAGATGACACCTGAGCTTGACAGTACACTATTAAGAGCAATGCTTGACGGTGAAATTGTGAATAGAAATATTGCTATGGGTATTCCTTCCATAGCGGCGGCTGTTAATCTGATAAGCTCAATGGTGGCAAACATTAATTACAAATTATACAGACATGATGAAAAGAAGAGATTAATTGAGGTTAATGACAGGAGAGTAAGTATTCTGAATAAGAATACAGGTGACCTTCTTAACGGATATGAAATGAAAAGAGCCTTTGTGCAGGACTATTTATTACAGGGCAACGGTTACATATACATTGAAAAATGGAGAAATGATGTTGAAAGTCTGAGATATGTTGATGAAGCCTGTGTCAGTGTGCTTAAAAATAGTGACCCTATATTTAAAAGTGCATTGTTTATGGTAAACGGAGCAAGGTATGAGCCTTATAATTTCATAACCATAACAAGAAATTCCCTTGACGGTGTAACAGGCAGAGGACTTTGTCAGGAAAATAAGCTTGTTACAAGGCTTGTCAACAATATGCTTAAAATGATGAACAACAATGTAAGTTCAGGAGGAGGTAAAAAAGGATTTTTAAGGGCTGATAGAGTGCTGGACAGAGATTCCCTTGACAGGTTAAAGGAAGATTTCAGAAAAATGTACAGCAACGAGGGTAACAATGTTGTTGTACTTAACAAAGGTCTTGTATTTGACCCTGCGACGGAAAGCAGCACCGATATGCAGTTACAGGAGCTATACAGCGGTATAAGTGAGGACGTCAGCGAAATATTACAGGTGCCTGAAAATATTAAAAACAACAAGGCTAATGATGAGGAGTTCAGGAACTGGTTTAAGGTGTGTATACTGCCTATTGCCAATGAAATTGTGGCAAGCCTTAATGAAAATATGCTCCTTGAAAGTGAGAAAAATGACTATTTTTGGAGAGCTGACACAAGTGAAATTGAAAACGGTGACTTAAAGCATCAGCTTGAGGCCTATAAGGTTGCCCTTGAATGTAATGCAATGCAGCTTGATGAAGTAAGGGAAAAATTAGGATTTCCGCCTATGGGATTTAACTACTTAAAAATTGGTCTTGACAGTGTGCTTATTGACCCTGAAAAAAATCTTATATACACTCCTAATACTAATGCTATACAGAATATGGATAGTATAAGTAAGGGAATGTCAGGAAATGAACCTGTGACACAAGCAAAACAAGAGGAGTAATAAGTATTATGGTTGATAAAATAAGTCTTTATTGGACTGACAGAAACAGTGTTAAAACAGATATAACAAAGCTTGTAAGCAATATGAAGTGGAGTGAAAGTTCTGACAGACATACTATGGAATTAAGCTTTACTGTGCCTGATGTAAATGAAAGGTATCTTGAACATTATACCATTGAGGCAGGTGACAAGCTACAGCTTTTGTACAACAATGAGGTGAAATACTGTTTTGTTGTTATAGAGGCTGAAAGAGATTATCCCAAAAGGAGTATAACGGCTAAGGACTTCTGCTGGTATCTTGAAAGAAATGAGGATATTATAATACAGTTCTTAGGTATTAGCTGTAAAAAAGCCTGTGAATTGGTGTGTAATGAGCTTGGTGTAAGTGTTGACAGTATTTGTAATATGCCTGCTACAGTTAATGGGGTGTATATTGACAGTGCTGAAAATATAATTGAGGAAATACTTGAAATACAGAAATTAAGCAATGGTAAAAGCTATTCTTACGAAATGAACGGAAGTAAGCTTAGAATATATGAGCTTCCAACTGAGGCAGAGAGATACAAATACAAGGATGCTGAAAATGTGGCTGAAATTGACGTGACAGAGCATCATTCAAGGTGTAAATACAAGCACAGTATTGAAGATATGGTAAACAGTGTAACTGCAATTATAAAAAGCAACACTGACGGTAATTTGCCTGCTATGGAATATACAATAAGTGACAGTGACAGTGTTAAAAGATATGGCAGGCTTGGCGGTAAAATAGAGGTAAGTGCCGATAAGCAAACTGAAATTGAGGTCATTGCCAAAAATGAGCTTAAGGAAAAGGGGGAAATTAAAAGAGAAATAAGCTGTGAAATGATGGGCGCCATAAATGCAAGGGTAAACAGGGTAATGCCTATTGTAGATGAATACACCGGCATAAGTGCAGTGATGAGAATAACAGATGTTGAGCACACATTTGAAAAGGGTATTTACAAAATGGAAGTCAGCCTTAAGTATTTAGGTGAATATGAGCCAAGCAATATAAGTACAAGTAAAATTCAAAGAGAGGAAATAGACCTTAACGGAAAAAGTGCTACATACTATGACAGTGAAAACAGCAGTATTAATTTCAATAAGCTTTACAGTACGGCTCAAAAGTATTTGGGTGTGCCTTATGTGTGGGGCGGATATTCTCCTAAGGGCTTTGATTGTTCAGGTTTTGTGTGCTATGTACTAAATGAAAGCGGTGTATGGAGCATAGGCAGAACTACTGCACAGGGGCTTTACAATTCAACTAAGAGGGTAAAAAGTCCTAAGGCAGGAGATTTAATATTCTGGACAGGAACTAACCCTAACAGCAGCAATCTTATAACTCACGTTGGTATATGTATTGACAACGGCAAGAATATACAGGCAGGAGGAAGTAAGGTACATATAGGAAGTAATGGGGGAGCTTATGCATATGGCAGGTTTTTGAAAGAGGAGAAAAAGAAAGCTGATACCGATAAGGATTAATTGTAAGTTATTTGCTCCCCCATAGTTAAGGTTTGTTTTCCTCAGACAAGGCTGGTCGTATTGCTTCGCAATACTGCTCGCCTATGCAACCAAAGGACCTTGCTTCCGTCCTGTCGGTGTTCCACCTTTAAGGACACACAAGGCTTCGGAAAACATAACGCAGAATTGCTTAAGAAATTCTGCAAGGGAGCTTATGCATATGGCAGGTTTTTGAAAGAGGAGAAAAAGAAAAACACAGACAATTAAAGGAGTGATATATTATGGCGGCAAAGCCTGAAATAGATATTATTATTGAGCAAATAATGGATATGGAGGAAAAACTTATAACTCCTGCGGAGGGGAAAGCACTGTTAAAGCAGATAATTAACTATAAGGATAATTCCTTAGATGTTATTGAGGGAAAGAGAAATAGTGCTGTTAATGAGCTTGATAATATATGCAAGAGAGCTGAGGAAAGTGAAAGTAATACTAATTTAAGTGCTGCTGAGGCTGAAAAAAGTGCTGAAAGTGCAGCAAGCTCCTTAGAGGAGTTAAAAAATACTGTTATTAATATACATAACAGTGTTGAGGGTGATATAGTTAGTGTTGCTGATGCAAGTGACAAAAGGGTTGATGAAATTAGTGTTTATGGTAGAAGTAGTCAGTCAAATGTTCCTACAATGACTGTTCCTGTGGATATTGTGAATACATTTGATAATTTAACAGCAAGTATTTATGTTTCAAACAAAAATCTGCTCGCTACTCCCTACACAAAATATAGTCCGCTAATCCTTACAGCAGATAAAGATGACTACAACGAATATAACCCCAACTATCCATTTTATGTTGTAGAAGGACAAACATATACATTTTCCTTTGAAAGTGACGGAGATGCAGGAGGTACAAGCGGTACTGATACGGTACAGGCAGGATTGCTAGATGTAACAAACGGTATACATTATATGACAACGGAAAACAAGAATCTTACATTTACTGCTAAAAAGACAGGTAAATGCTCTTTCAGGTGTGATGTTAATAAGAACGGCTGCACTCACAGCTTTTGGAATTTTCAGGTTGAGGTCGGTGATGTTAAAACAGAATATGTTGAAGGTAATAAACAGAACATTGAAATTGCCTTGTCAGAGCCTTTGCGATGTATTCCCGTAAAATCAGGCGGTAATTATACAAGTGATATGGGACAGCAGTATTTAGCTGATGTGGTATGCGTAAAAGACGGTCAGATTGGAGTATTGAGATATATAAACTATGTAAGGCTTACATCAAGTGGTTTTATCATCTTCAAGGAATATGACAGTGGAGATAAAATAAGCTTTCAGAAGTCTTTAGGTAACGGTTATTATAACGAAGATGGTATGTGCACTCATTTTGAATTTTCTCACAGCTATAACATTAATACTATGTGGCTTGCCGATACTCGTGTTATTTTTACAGTAGCAAGTGACTATAATCTTGATACGTTTAAGGACTTTTTAGACAATAACGAAGTATATTTAGCTGTTACTTGTAAGAATAATCCGACCTTTGAGGTTTTTGATGATAATACCCAAAGTAAGATTAAGTCAATTGCAACTTATTACGGTATTACAAATGTATGTAACAATGAGGGTGCTTATACAAAGTTAAATTATGTGACTGATACTAAGTTATATATTGATAACAAAATTAATGAATTAGCTAAGGCTATTACAGCAACAGAAAGTGAGGTATAAATTATTATGTTTAGATTAGAAGATTTTATTTTTAAGACTATTAAGGGTATGATAGGAAATGAGCCTGACTACAAGGTGCAGGAATATGCTTTAAGCTGGTATAACAGAGGTAAGCTGACAGAGGAAAATCTTGCCGAAATTGAAAACCTGATTGAGGAAAAGAATAATGATGTAACAGAAGAAAATGAGGAGGTATAGAATATGGAAAACATCAATTTTGGAATTGAGGGAATTAAGATAGGGGCAGGTGCTATGGTGGCAATGTTAATGGACTACTTCGGAGTTGATTATAAATATATTATCGTAGTGTTATGCAGTATGGCTATTGATACTGTACTGGGGTGGTTAGTAGCATTTAAAAAGGGTGAGTTCAAGAGCAGTAAGGCAAGGTGGGGCTTTGTTGGTAAGATTGTAGAGTTAATGTTTATTGCTATGCTGTATCTCCTTGATTGGTGTTTTGAAATCAATTTCTTAGCACATACAGGCATTACATACTTTATAATATGCGAATGTGCAAGTATTGTTGAAAATGTTGCTAATATTAACAATAATATACCAGAGGGGCTTGTGCAGGCTTTAGCAGCGTTAAAGACAAGTGTTGGAAGTGGAATTGTTAAGAAGGCTAAGGAAATTATAGATAATATAAGTAAGGAGGACAAGGGAAATGATTAAGTGCGAAACTATTGAGCTTGCTGTCGGTGAGGTTGTGAGCAGAGAATATAAGAACATATCAAGTATTAATTGTGCTACAGTTAGTATTATGAATATTGGTAACAGTGATGTACTGATTTCCAATAACAGTGAATTTGCTGAGGGAAATTATATAACTATTCCTGCCGGTACTGCATTTAATGCTTGGAGGTTTGTGGCTAAGACGGATATTTATTTTAAGAGTGCAGAGGGTGGCAAGGTTACTGTGGCAGTTAATGAGGGGTGGTAATATGGGGTTTTATACATTTGGAAAGGGTGGAGGTAACAGCAGTATTAATTTTGCAAACAGTATACTGGACAGGAGTATTACGGAACTTACAAGCAATATAAGCTCTCTTGGTGCCTATGCTTTGGGAAACTGTTCCAAGCTTATATCTTTAAATCTTCCTGAGGTTATCTCCTGTGGTTCATATGCAATGCAGAACTGTACAGCACTTACCTATATAAGTATGCCAAAGGTAAATGTTTTAGGAAACTTTTGTTTTTATCAGTGCAGGGCATTGAAAAAGGTATATTTACCGTCAATAAATCAAATTGGCGGAACCTGTTTTACCGGGAGTGGTCTTGAAACACTAATTATACCTTACACTGAATTATGTGTGCTTGTAGGTAATTCCTTCAAAGACACTCCCATTGAAAAGGGTACGGGTTATATTTATGTACCGGCTGAGCTTGCTGAGGAATATAAAACTGCCACTAACTGGACAGTATATTCAGAGCAAATAAGGTCTATTGAGGATTATTCGGAAGAGGTGTCTGAGGTATGATAAAGAAAGGTATTGTAATCATTAACAATAGGGAGTATAAGCGTACATACAGTTCTAAGGGCTGTTACATAGAGCGTGAAGGTATATATTACAGTGAAGCTTTTGACCCTGCGGAAAGTGAAAGAGAATACAATGAAACGAATAAGAAAATTGAGGAGGCATAAATAATGGCTTTAACATATCCTAAGCAAAGTGATATATATGACGTTGATGTTTTCAATGATAATTTCAGAGAGTTAGACAAAAAAATTGAGGACAACAATACCATAATGACTAACAATATTGCGTTAAAGGCTTCTAAAGTTGATGTTGAAAGTGATATTGAGGACATAAGAGATGTTATGGCGGCTGAAACCGACAGTTTGTCCGAAAGGATTACTGCTGAAACCGAGGCAAGAATAAATTATGACAACAAGCTTGAAAACGGAATTAAGGGGTTAATAAATAAAATATATGTAAAGGCTGATGATACACCTGAGGTATTCATTAACTCCATAAGTACAGCCTACAATATGATTTACTCTAATATTACCTCTGCCCTAAGCAATGCTTATGAGGGCTGTGATATAGTTTTGTTACCGGGCAGTCACGATTTAAATGTACAGCTTGATTTGGAGGGCAAAAGGAATATAACCATAAGAGGGATTGGAGAGAGTTACAGAGATAATTGTGTTATTAACTATACCGGTAAACTTAATACGGCAATAGTATTACATGGAAGTGAAAATATAACTTTAAAAGATTTCAGGCTTAATGCATTATCGGCAAAAAGCAGCTGTATAAGCGGAATTGAGTTAAAAAATATTTTTTTATCAAATCTGTATATATATGGTGGCGGCTTAGGAGTGAGCTGTGTGGTAACATCAGGATATAACAATACAATTAAAAATATGGATATTATTAATTGTATATTTAAGCAGACAGAGGAAAACAGTACATATGGAAAAAGGAATATTTACATTACAGGAAGTTCTGAGGGAGACTCTATTGTAAGGTTAATGGGGAACATTGCCATAAATGAAACAAACAGCTTATATTATTTGGTCAATAGGTCACAAATCTTAAACATAACAGGGAATATGAATGCAAGTGAGCTTTAAGGGGTGTAAAAATGAATATTATAAAAAATATAACAACACAAAATTTTAATTTGGGAAATGTAAGCAGAATAAAATATATAGTTATTCATTATACGGGAAATGACGGAGACACCGCAAGAGGCAACAGCAACTATTTTAAAAGCTATAGAGGGAGTTCAGCACATTATTTTGCAGACGAAAATGAAATTGTACAAAGTATTGAGGATAAAAATATAGCATGGCATTGCGGGACCAAAGGTACATACTATCATAAAAATTGCAGGAACAGTAACTCAATAGGTGTCGAGCTTTGCAGCAGGAAGGACAGCAGGGGAAGTTATTATTTTAAGGACAGGACAATAGAAAATGCCGTTGAGCTTGTAAGATACCTAATGGCTAAGTACAATGTTCCTGTTGAAAATGTTATAAGGCATTATGATGTTACACATAAAAATTGCCCTGCGCCTTTTGTTAGCAATAATACTGCTTGGCAGAATTTTAAAAATAGTCTTACGCAAGTTATTAAGAAGGAGGAAGAAGAAGTGAAAATCGAGAGCATTAATATAATCACTGACGGAGTTGTGGCTAAGGCTGATGCTATAGTTGAAAATGGTGTTACTTATGTAAATTTAAGACACATTGCCAACGCTACAGGCTACAATGTAGGCTACAACAATGAAACTAAGGCAAGAACATTAAATACTAAATATGACAATGTTAATATCGAATATAATGGCAATGTTACTGTTGTTAAGGGTAAAAATATTGAGGGCAGGTGGCTTGTGCCTGTCAGAAGTATTTGTGATGTCATAGGTAAGGCTTGTGAGTGGGTTAATAGTAAGGTTGTGATTAAGTGAGTGTTAAGGTTACAGGAATTGACGGTGTTATTAACGGCTTAGAGGGACTTGTTAAAGGTTATAACAAGGAAAGCTCTAAGTTTTTAAAAAGTGAGGGCAATAAGCTTAAAACAAGGGTAAAACGTACGTCAAAAGCCAGAATTAAGAAATTAACAGGTAATTATGAAAAGGGTATTACTGTTCAGAAACCTTACAAGTATTACAAGAGTCAAGGAGGAAAGGCTAAGGATAGTGTTAAGGTTTATGGAAAGTATTCTAAAAATAAGGGTGGTGCAAATCATACACACTTAATAGAGGACGGACACGAAAAGGTCTTATGGGGAAACAGAACAGCAGAAAGAGTAAGAGCATTCTATATTTACAGAGATGCAAGAAATGAGTATGAGGCTGCATTTGAAAGAAATTGCGAAACATTTATTAATAAGGTTATAGGTATGTTTTAGTAAGGGGTGATGAAATGTTTTTCCCTGATATTGATGCTATAGAAGTGCAGGAAAGCAAAATTGGAAAGGATTTTGTTTTTGAAAACGGGCAGCACATATTACAGGCTGACGGTAATCTTAAAGAATGTGATGAAATAGGTGCTCTTAAAAACTGGATAAGAAAGGTTGTTGAAACTCAGGTTGATGTGTATGAGGTTTACATAAGAGATGAAAAAGAGAAGTTCGGTGTAAATATATATGAAAAGCTGGGGACTAAGGACAGAGGCTATTGGTTAAGTGAGTGCAAGAGGGAAATTACCGAACAGCTTGAAAAGCACCGGTACATTGAAAGGGTTGAGAAATTTACTGTTGAAATTATTAAAAGAAAGGTTGTTATAATATTTGCTGTCATAACAACTGATGATATTGAGATTGAAGAAAGGGTGATTTTGTAATGGCTAGACCTACAAAACACACAAGTGCTTTAAGTAATTACAGTCAGACCAAAGATGAAATCAAGGCTAGAAGTGATATGGAGGAAAAACTGAAAGGAGAGGGACTTCCCACAGCTCCCGACTGGCTTACTGAAAGTCAGAAGAATATATTTAATACAATTATTGAATTATTAAAGGAAAGCGGTATGCTTTGTGTTAATGATTTGTGGATACTTGAAAAGGCAGCTATAGCTATCGACAGAATAGAAAATATTGAACGCAAAATTAATTCTTGGGGTGATGCTATTGTTGATAAAGATGCACTGGCGGTTATTAGGTTTTATACATCTGATTTTTACAGAGCTTGCAATGAGCTTTGTTTAAGTCCTCAAGCTAGGGCTAAGCTTGCAAATGCTGTTATTGATAAGAGCAAGAAAAAGCCTTTAGAAAGTGTTGTAGCAAAGGCGAGTGAAATATAATGAATGGATATAATGAATTTAGACGTGCTATGAAGGGGTATAAAAATCCTGTGAAAATTGGTACTGCTATTGGTGAGCTTGTAAGTATTAAGCCTGTTACAATAGAGGTTATATATGGCAAAAAAAGGCTGCCCTTTACTCAGTTTAAAAGTATGGTAAATTTTGATAATGTAACTATAGATGATATTGGTAATCAGTATACGGTACAGTTTACAGAGGATAACAATACCTTATTTGTAATGGGGCAGGTAAAGTATTATGAAGATTATTACGTTGAGGAAGAAGGAGAATAATATGCTAAAGGCTTGTACATATTGTGGCAAAATTCACCCTAAGGAGTATATTTGTCCTAAAAAGCCTAAAAGAAAATACGGCTACAAGGACAGAGAGGAAAGCTCTGTTAAATTTAGGGCTAAAAATACTTGGAGAAAAAAGGCTATTGAAATTAAGGAAAGAGATAATTACTGCTGTCAGGTGTGTAAAGCAGGTTTATATGATATTGGTGAAAGAAGGCTTAATTATAAAAATTTGGAGGTGCATCACATTACTAAACTTAGGGAAGATTTAGACGTAGGACTTGATGATGAAAATTTAATTACACTTTGTCAGGTGCATCATCGTATGGCTGATAAGGGTGAGATACCGAAAGAAGTGCTAAAGGGTTTAATAATTGATAAATGTTAAGTGTTTTAATATCCGCCATACTCAGTTAAGGAGTATTTTCAAACTGCCTTACGGCAACCCTACTCACCCTGCGTTGGCTTGTCTTACAGCAACCCTTTGGCAGGTCATAGGGAGTTTGAAAATATAACGCAAAATCAGACAAGCTGATTTTACAAAGGCGGATAAAGGAGAAATTACTGCTGATATACTAAGGGAGCCGATTAAGAATGACTGATATTACAATATACACAAGCGCCAACAATGGCGAGGAGATTTTAATATTTCCTGTTGTGCCAAAAAATTTACCTGAGCTTGTAAGAGAATGGAACCACGAAGAATTTGAAACTAATGACAAGGTCCTTACACTAATTGGAAAAAGTAAAAGAAGGACTATGTCACTTGAGCTTTTACTTCCTGTTGATAAAAATTACAGCTTTATAAACAGCAAGGCAAGCAATAATGGTTGGGACTATATTAATTTTTGGAATAAGTGGAGTGACAGGGAAGTACCTATGAGGCTTGTTATTACAGAGGGAATTAATGAGCTTATTAACTTTGCTTACACCATTGACAGCTTAAAATATAAACTTGATAAAAAGAAAGATGTTATTGCAAGTATTGATATTACTGAATATATTTTTACAACAGAACAGGAAACAGAAAAAAAGGCTGAATATAAATGGACTGATATAAGCATTAAGTACAATGGAGCAGGCTACAGTGTGAAGTCTGCTAACGTAAACGGACACTGGCTTGTGCCTGTTAGAAAATTACTTGAACTTTTAGGCTATAATGTGATTTGGAATCCTAACGAAAAGGCTATACATATGACAAAGGAGGGCATAAGCTACAAGCTGAAAGCAACTACACAAATTTACGAAGGGTCAAGCTACGGTTATATTGCTTATATTTGCACTGAGCTTGGTTTTAAGGCACAATGGGACGGCAATACAAGTACTGTTAATATTACACAAGTTTGGAAGTGGCAGAATATAGGTCTTAAAAATGGCGGTAATGTTTACACTGTTAAGGCTGCTATGACTAATAACAGGTGGATTGTGCCGGTAAGAAATTTACTTGAATTTTTAGGCTATGATGTTGAATGGAACAGTGAGGAAAAGGCTGTTTACATTAACAACGGCACTTACAGGATAAAAACAGAAATTTACATTGAAAGCGGTATAAGCTATTGTTATTTATATATGATATGTGCTGAACTTGGATATAGTCCTAAGTGGGACAAAGAAAGTAATACAGTTACGATTGAGGAGTGTTGATATGTCTTATTATGAAGATGCTAATGTTATTCAGGAAAATTTACTTGGCTATATGAGTGATGATTACAGCAAGATTAAGGGTACTTGGCTTTGGGAAATATTAAAGGCTATTGCCTGCGAATTAAGTGACCTGACTGCTGAACTTGATACTGCTGCTAATACTTTACTTGCCAAAAATCAGCAAGGGGATAATTTAGAAGATTACATTAATAACTGGAGTTATATAACTAAAAAGAAAATGGCACAGGCAAGCGGTTATTGTACCTTTACGGCTAAAAGCGGCAGGACAGGAGTTGTGCCTCAGGGGGCTTATGTTGGTACAGGCGTGGTTAATTACATAACAACAGAGGACGGAGAAATTACTGAAAGCGGTGGTGCTTGTACTATTCCTGTTGTGTGTGCTGAATGGGGAAATACCGGTAATTGTGATGTAGGTGCTATTAACAGACTAGTTACTAGTATTGACTTTGTAGATACTGTTTACAATTACAGCAATATCACAGGCGGTGAAGATGAAGAAAGTGATGAGAGTTTACTTTCAAGATATTACGAGGCTATGAAAAAGGCTGCCAATGCAGGAAACAAGGCTTATTACGAAGAAATTGCTAAGAGTGTTGAGGGGGTTGGCAATGCTTACTGTGTACCTTGTCCTAATAATGTTGCTGGGACTGCTGATATTTACATTGTAAATTCTGCAAGACAGCAGGTATCAAGTGATGTAATTAATACTGTTCAAAATATTATAGACCCTAATATAAACGGTGACGGCAGTGGTGAGGCTCCTGTTGGGGCTATAGTTACCGTTAAAACTCCTGATATTTTACAGATTAACTTTAATATTGACATATTTCTTGAAAGCGGTTACAGCTTGGAAAGTGTTAAGGCTGAAATAAGAGCTAACATTGAAAGTTACCTTGACAATGCCTTTAATGAAAAAATACTTAGATTTCACGAGGTTTGCGCTATTGTAATTAATACGGCCGGTGTTAAAGATTACAATGAAATTCAGATTAATGGTGGTGGCAGTGATATTACAATCATTGATGAAATTTACATTTTTGCTATTAATGATTTCAATGTTACTGATGTTGTGTAAGGGGTGATTTCTTGTATAATTTAAGCGGAAAGTTGAAGCATAAGATTGATATTTATGGCAAAATGTCATATACTGACGAGCTTGGAAGCAAAAACTACAGGTATGAAAAAGTTAAAAGTGTATGGGCTGCTATTGTACCTATTTTGGGGGGAAGAGTAAGGGCAATTAAGACTGAAAAAAAAGGTAATACCGTTAAAATTTCCGAAACCATTAAATTTATAATGCGTATTAATGCAATTACTGTTGAGCCTGATATGTATTTTATTTACAGGGGACAAAGGTATGATGTTGATTATGCAGTTCCTTATTTCAAGGATATGCAATATCAGGAGGTTTACACTCAGCTTGTTATTGAAAATGATAATAATTTACCGGGTGGTGATTATTTATGATTAATAAAGTACATCAGATGTATAAGAATGACAAAGTTACAAGGGATATTCTTGAAGCTGTGGGTAAATATATTACTGAGCTTGATGGGAATATCAATGAAATTGGCAGGCAAAGGTTACTTAATTACTCAACTTGGTATCTTGACGTGATTGAGGGTGAGCTTGGCATTACTGACAAAAGCGGAGATTTTTACAAGAGGTGTGACAATGTAAAAACTAAGCTAATGACTAGGGGTAAGGTTTGTACTGAAAAGGTTAAGAATATGTGCGATAATTACGTAAGATATAGCAAGGTTAATTATGATGCCATTGAAAGGACTATTTACATTACACTTAGTAATGATATTGATGATGAGAACAGAATAAACCTTGAAAGAGAGTTAAGGGAGTATTTACCTGCTCATATTCTTATTGTATATAGTCAGTATGGCAGAACACATCAGGAACTTGGGACTTATACTCACGAGGCACTTGGAGTATTTGTACACAGGGAACTTAGGGAAAAGGGTGTATTGGAATAAGGAAAGGGAGCTTGAAGCTCCCTTTTAGGTTAATATAATATAGTTTTATAAAAGTCTGTAAAGTCTTGTTCTTGGTTTGGAGCGTTGTCTATAAATTCATATAATCGATTTTTTCGGTCGGTTATTTGTGAAATTTCAATGTAATAAATCAACGTTTCCTTGCGTTCTTCATCATCTTTAAAGGTGTTAATATATTCCTTAAGTTCTTCTGCAAGTATGATTTTTTCACTTCTTGCCTCTATAAAAGTATAGATATATTCTTTATCATCTTTGAAACTGAGCTTTTTTGCTAATCCATTCATAATATTAGCGGATTTTTGTATTCTGAAAAATGTATCATTTGTATATATAATTTTATTAAGTTCTTCTTTATAACCATACTGAAATAGCCATGCAGCTAAATTTGATGTTATAATATTCTCGCTTTGGTTTTCAACGCATTCTGATATTTCAATTAAATAATCACTCATTTTTGACATAGTATTTTACCTCCAAATTTAAGCTGTTAATGTTTTTATACCTTGATATGTTTTTACTTGTGTACTACCATATTTTTCTCTAATTTCTTCCATTGGGGTTGATTTATGACTACTACAAGTATCTTCTTCACTATGCCAATACCAAGCTTTCTTTTTTTTCGCCCAGCGAAAACCTAAATTTTTTAAAACTTCTCTACATTCATAAGCATTAAAGCACCAAACCCAACTGCCTATAATTTCAATATCACAGTTTAAATTAATTATTGAATTTATTATGTTTGTGTATGCGTGTATATCTTCGTTGTTGTTCTTTGTGTAAGTGGTACCGTCTGATTTGGTATATGTATTTTTTACTTTTTTAAAAAGTTCATCGTATTGTTTATTAAGTTCCTGCATTGCTTCCTTACTTCCGCCATTGTCGGGGTGGAGTTTACGGGCTAAAGTCCTATATTGTTGCTTTAGTTCATCTATTGTTTTTACATTTGCAAAATAGTTTGTCATAATAAAAAGCTCCTTTCATATTAAAAAAATTACTCTTGAAAGAAGCTCGTAAATGTGGTAAAATATTAAGGCTGAAAGCTTCTTTCAGTGGGGCAAGTGTGGATTTACCGGGTTTGGCGATTTGGAAATCTGCACTTGTTTTTTTTATTCATTTTCTTCTAATAGTTTTTTGATGCCTAACATTATAGCATCAGTTCGGGGAATGTTGAGGAGTTCAGCACATTTATTAATAGTGTTTTTTTCCTCTGTTGTTAAGCGGATATTTAGCTTTTCATTCCTCGGTTGTTCTTGTTTTGTGGGTCTGCCCATTTTACTGCTTATGATTATCAACTCCTTTTTGCAATAATTTCCAGTATAAGCCATATTAGGCAAAGAATAATAGATATTATAGCAAAAATGTTAATACTGTTTTGTAATGCTTCAAAAATGTTAGATATTAACAATAGTATTGGTATCAATAAATTTTTAGATTTACTTTTCATAAATTATCTGCTATAATATGAGTAAGAGGGCGGAGGGTATTTATCCCTCAAACCCTTTTGGTGTCTAGCCTTTGATGAACTGATAAATTCTATAAATTATAGTTGTTAATCCTGCTAAGATGCCAACTATATTTTTTATAGTTTCTAGTCGGTTACTTGAAGGCTTTTTTTCTCACTCATATTATTTTTCCTTTCTGCAACCCTCAATGGTGTGTTGCTTTACCTTGCTTACGAGATAATAATAACATTTGCGAGGACAAAAGTCAAGGGCTTTTTGAAAATTTTTAAAAAAAGTTTTGTTGGATTTAAAAAATATAAGTATTTAAGCCTAATTCAAGGCTTATTTTTTTTGCTGTTTTTTATTTATTGTAAAAACATTTAATGATAAATTGGCTATAAAGGACTACTTCAAGCAGATATAAAAAATAAATACGATATACATTTATACAAGTTAATAATTGTTATTGTTATATTGTAAAGGTTAATATGTAGTAATGGATTGATGTATATGTGTTATATATGATTTATATATGAGTGATGGAGTGTAATATAAAGTAAAATGTTGTATATAGTATGTATTATTACATTGATATATAGTTGAGCTTGTATAAGGTTCTGAGCTTGTATAGAGCGTTATATAACTTCAAGGGTGCATAAAAAACAAACAAAGTGAATAGGGCTACCCCCCTGCTATTGAGTGCCGGCTCTGCAGGGTCGGCACGACCTTACCCCGCACCTTCATTCACAAAAAATTTGTAAAATGAAATTTTAGAGGGTGTAATCAAAAAAATAGCATAAAAAAAGACGAAAAATTTTCGTCAAATCTTAAAATTACAATATACATACAATATACAAAACCTCTTGCAAGTGGCTTATTTACGTTATTTTATACTTATTATTTCTTTAATATTTCTATCATCTTGCCTTAATAATTTAAAACAAAATTTGCTCATAGGTAACATAGTGATAAACTGAAATTTATTACTATTGGAAGCAACAAAAATAGTATAACATATTTTTATGCTTTTGCATATAATAAATTATATTAAAAAAGGTGATAATAATGAGAATATTTTTGGATCCGGGACATGGCGGAACAAATCCGGGGGCAATTGGTATAAACGGATTAAAAGAGTCCGAGGTAACTTTAGACGTTGCTTTAAGAACAGGAAGACTTTTACAGGCTGAAGGATATACAGTGAATTATTCAAGAACATCAGAGGTAAATGTAAGTCTTGCTGAAAGAGCAAGGCTTGCCAATCAGTGGGGAGCTGATTATTTTGTCAGCATACACTGCAATTCAAATGTAAATCCTATTTATACGGGAACAGAAACATTTTATTACAGAGAGGGCAGTGTTGCTGAGGATTTTGCTTTAGCTGTTAATACCGCTCTTGTAGAGGAGATAAATACAAAGGATTTAGGTATTTTTTCAGCTAATTTTGCTGTTTTAAGGCTTACAAGAATGCCTGCAATTTTAGTTGAGCTTGCCTTTTTGAGTAATCCTGAAGAAGCTGAATTGTTGGCAACTGACAGCTTTAGACAAAGGTGTGCTATAGGTATTTCAAGAGGTGTAATTGATTTTACAAGTTAAAAGAGGGCAGTTTTGCCCTCTAAATAATTATAAATTAATGTTTATTATACTTTTGATAAGATAAGATAAAATAATTAACCAAGAACTTCCTTTGCAATATCAACTGACTGTTTTGCATCCTTTGAATAATAGTCTGCATTAATCTTTTCAGCATATTCCGGTGTTAAAACCGCACCTCCTACCATAATCTTACAGTCACAGTTATTATCTCTTAAAAGCTTTATTGTATTTTCCATTGAACCTAATGTTGTTGTCATTAGCGCACTTAATCCTACAAGATGACAATTGTTTTCCTGTACGGCATTTAAAACAGCTTCATATTCAACATCTTTACCTAAATCAATTACATCATATCCGTAATTTTCAAGAAGTACCTTAACAATATTTTTACCAATATCGTGAACATCTCCTTTAACGGTGGCAATAACTATTTTACCCTTGCTTATGCTGTTGCTGTTATTCTTAGCCATATTAGCTTTTAATACCTCAAAAGCCTCTTGAGCTACGCCTGCCGATAAAATAAGTTGGGGAAGAAATATTTCGCCTGCTTCAAACTGTGAGCCTGCTTTGTCAAGTGCAGGTATTATTATGCCATTAATTACATCCATAGCATCCTTTGTTTCAAGAAGTTTTGATGTTATTGCTTTAGCCTCGCCTTTAAGACCCTTTTCTATAGCATATTCAAGAGTATGTTCACTTGTTGGGGCAGTATTTGTTGTTTGTACACTGTTTCCGTAATTTTCAATAAATTCCGTTGAATTTTTATCGTGATTAGCAAGAAGCCTGTATGCTCTGACTGCACCTGTCATTGACTCTACATTAGGGTTAATTATAGGCAAATCAAGACCTTTCATAAGTGCCATTGATAAAAATGTTCTGTTAATCAACTCTCTGTTTGGTAAGCCAAAGGAAATATTTGATACACCTAATACTGTTCTTAAACCAAGCTCTTTTTTTACTCTTTCAAGTGCATTTAGTGTTTCAAGAACTGCCTCCTGCTCTGCTGATGCAGTAAGGGTAAGACAGTCAATAAATATATCTTCCTTTCTTATACCGTAGGAAAGGGCAGTATTCATTATTTTCTTTGCTATTTCAAATCTCTTGTCGGCTTCCTTTGGTATTCCGTCCTTGTCAAGAGTAAGACCTAATACAGCACCTCCATACTTCTTGACTAAAGGCAGAATTTTAGTCATTGTTTCATCTTCACCATTTACGGAGTTAACTAAAGGTTTGCCATTATAAACTCTCAAGGCTGCTTCTAAAACCTCGGGAACAGTTGAATCAATTTGTAAAGGTACATCAACAACACCCTGAACTGCCTTCAAAACCTTTACCATCATTTCTTTTTCGTTAATATCGGGTAAGCCTACATTTACATCCAGTATTTCGGCTCCGCCCTGTACCTGCTCAATAGCCTGTCCCAGTATATAGTCAATATTGTTTTCTATTAATGCCTGCTTAAAGAGTTTTTTACCTGTTGGATTTATTCTTTCGCCTATTATTCTTGGCTGATTAATAACAACGGTTGAAGTTGGGGAGCATATAGCTGATGGTATGTGTTTTTCTTCAATTACAGGTTTTACCTTTGAAAGTGCTGCTATAGTTTCTTTTATAAATTCAGGTGTTGTGCCGCAGCAGCCGCCGACTATTCTTATACCATATTTGTTCATTGCCAAAATATAATCTGCAAATTCCTCAGGCGTTATGTTATATTCGTTTGTTACGGGATCGGGCAGACCTGCATTTGGCTTTATAACAATAGGCAAATTAGTCCATTTTGAAAGCTCTTCTATAATAGGCATAAGCTCCTTTGGACCAAGTGAACAGTTTACACCTATTGCATCTACACCAAGTCCATTTAATGTAAGTGCCATTGATGAAATCGAACAGCCTGTAAATGTTCTCATATTTTCCTCAAATGTCATTGTAACAATTATTGGTTTATCGCTGTTCTCCTTTGCTGCAAGGACACCTGCTTTAACTTCATACAAATCTGTCATTGTTTCAAATACAATTAAATCTGCTTCTGAACCGGCAAGAATTTCCTCTTTAAATATTTCGTATGCTTCTTCAAATTTTAGTGTGCCTGTCGGCTCTAAAAGCTGACCAATAGGTCCTATATCAAGGGCAGCAAAGGAATTGGTGCCTTCACAGGCTTTTTTTGCATTTCTTATTGCTGCAGATATTACTTCGCTTACTGAGTAGCCGCATCCTTCCAATTTATATCTGTTTGCACCAAAGGTGTTTGCATATACAATATCCGAGCCTGCATTGATATAGCTCTTGTGTATATTTACAATTTTTTCAGGTTCGTCAATACCTGATAATTCAGGTATTCCGCCAATCTCTAATCCCTGAGACTGAAGCATAGTACCCATAGCTCCGTCTAATATTATATAATCTTTTTTTAGTAGTTTTTTAAAATCCACAGTGTAAGCCTCTCTTTCTGTATTGACAGGTTTTGTTCATATTACATATGGCACATCCTCGCTTTTTCTGAGGAAGAGGATTTTCAGAAATGCCTATTACAGCAGTTACAGATTTCCTTGGTATTAAAATATTGCTGTCAGTAACTGTAAGTCCTATTTGTTTATCTGCATTTATTGTTTTGATAAAATTTTTTTGTATATCTATTGGAAAATCACCATAACCCGGAGAAAACCGCCATGTCATATTTTTAATATCCAAATCTTTTTTTATTTTATACTCAACTTCATTACAGAATTGTTCAATAAGTGCACTTGCCATTGAATCGGTAATAAGCGAAGAACTCATATCAATTATATTTAACCGGCTGATAAGCCTGTCTACTTTATCTGACAATGTACACGCCATTAAAACAGCTTTGCTGCAATCCTCAAGGTGATTATATATGGATTTCCCTTTCAAAACAAGTCCTGTATCTATAATATTTATAAAATCTTCTGTTTTTTCTATATCAAATACTTTATAGCAATACCTTAAATTAACCTCTGATAAAAGAGTGTCCTCACACTTTTTTAACAAAGGAGTAATATTATCTATATCAATATTATTTTTATAGCCCATATATCGTAAAGCTTCGTCAATATTAATTTTATCAATGTTTATCATATAATCACATCCTAATTACTGATTATAGCATATTTAAAATTAAAGGTAAATAATAATTGTATTAATTTTCATTTTGTGATATAGTATAAGGTATAAAATGAGATATTAGGAGAAAATGTATGAAAGTTGGTTATTTAGGTCCAAGAGGTACTTTTACTGAGCAGGCAGCACGTATTTTAGCTAAAGGAAATGAGCTTGTTCCATATCATAGTTTTTTGGATGCTTTAAAAGCTGTTGCTAATGATGAGATAGAAGAGGCAGTTGTTGCAGTTGAAAATTCTATTGAAGGTGTAGTTAATGCTACAATTGATGCATTAGCCTTTGATGTTGATTTATATATTCAGGAGCTGCTTATATTGCCTATTGAGCAATGTTTTATCGCAAAAAAAGGCACAAAAATTTGTGATATAAACAAAATAATGTCACATCCTCATGCCATACCACAGTGTAAAAATTTTATAAATAATAATTTACCTATGGCTGATTTGGAAACTAAGGCTTCTACTTCGGGAGCAATTAAGGCAGTGGCAGAGAGTGAAGAAAATATAGCAGGCATTGGTGCTAAGTGTGCTGCAGAGCTTTACGGTTTGGAGGTACTTGCAGAAGGTATACAGGACACCAATGACAATTTCACTGAATTTGCAAGAGTTTCAAAAAATAAATCACTTAAATATATAAATGATAATAAAGTTACTATATGTTTTTCAACATTTGACGAACCGGGTGCATTGCTTAAGCTTTTAGATATTTTTTCAATATATGATATAAATATGTCTAAAATTTTTTCAAGACCTATGAGGAATAAGCCTTTGGAATACATATTTATTATTGATTTGGATGTAAATAATAACTCTGATGATATTATTGAGTCTATTAAGCTTCTTGAAAGAAAAACTGCATTTTGTAAAAATTTGGGATGTTACAACATTATTGATAATAGATTGAAAAAATAATTAAGTTGTGCTATAATTGTCAACAGTAGAGGAGCGATTTAAATGAACGAATGTATATCAATCCCTTTTCCTTATGTTAAGCTGGATAAGGAACTGAAAATTATCGATTTTAATTCTAAATACAAGAATTGGGATAACAATTTAAAGAGGGTTAAGACAATTTTTGAACTAATGCCTGAATTTGATGTTGACCAGAAAAAACAGATGGCACTTATCGGAGATAAATACTATGATTTGTATACAACTCCATACGAGGATAGTTTTAACGTGGTATTTGTTGAAAATCCTTATGTAAATAATCAGGGATATGTTAATTCTAATATATTGGTAGGTATATTGCTCGTTGATAACAGCCTTGAAATACAGGAAACTATGGATGAAATCAGATTTCCTCATTTCAGTGCTATTATTGAAAGAAAAATTAATGATTATTTCAATAATATGGGCGGTTTGGTCAGAAAATTTGAAAGCGGAAAGTATCTTTTTGTCCTCAATAAGGAAATGCTTAAAAAGCTTAGAGAGGATAAATTTTCTATTGTTGAACAAATTGGTAAAATTGAAATGGGTAATGATGTTCCTGCAACATTAAGTATTGGTATTGGTATGAATGGTAATACTGTTAACGAAGATATGGCCTTTGCAAGAGGTGCTTTGGATTTAGCTCTTGGAAGAGGCGGTAATCAGATTGTTATTAAAGAATCTGAGGATACATATCAATTTGTTGGCGGTGACGGTAAAGAGGTTAGTAAAAATTCAAGGGTAAGAGCAAGGGTTAAGGCTTATGGACTGGTTGAACTTATTTTATCTGCCAGTGACGTAATTATAATGGGGCATAAAAATCCCGACCTTGACAGCCTGGGGTCTGCTGCCGGTATATTTGCTATCGCAAATTTCTATGATAAAAAATGCCATATTGTATTAAATCAGGTTACAAGCAGTATTAAAGCTCTTTATGAAAGACTTTGTGATGACGGAAGATATGAAAATGTTTTTATTAACAGTGAAGAAGCACAGAAAATAATCAAAAGAAGGTCATTGCTTATTGTTGTAGATACCCACAGGTCGTTTCTCACAGAGTGTCCCGAGCTTTTAGATATGGCTAAAAGTATTGTTATGATTGATCATCACAGAAAGGCAACGGGAGCTATTGATAATTGTGCATTAATATATCATGAGGCTTATGCGTCATCCACATGTGAGATGGTGACAGAAATGCTTATGTATATTAAGGGTATAAGACTTAGTAGGACCGAAATTGAAGGTTTACTTGCGGGAATTACTATTGATACTAAAAATTTTGCTTTTAAGACAGGTATAAAGACTTTTGAGGCTGCGGCATATCTCAAGAAAAACGGAGCTGATACCGTATCTGTAAGAAGACTCTTTAAAAACTCTTTTGATGAATATCTTGCACGCTCCGAAATTATAAGAACAGCAGAAATTATATATAATAATATGGCAATATCTGTTCTTGATGAAGATATTCATGTAGATAATCCAACATTACTCATTGCACAGGCGGCTGATGAACTTCTTAATCTTCAGGGTATAGAAGTAAGCTATGTTTTATGTGAGTTTGGAAACAAAATACACATTAGTGCAAGAAGCCTTGGCAAAGTAAATGTTCAAAAGCTTATGGAAATGCTTGGGGGCGGAGGTCATCAGGCCGGAGCTGCCGCACAGCTTGAAAATGTAACAATGAATGAAGCTATTGATTTGCTTAAGGAAAAAATAGAAAAATATTTGGAGGAGAATAAGTAAATATGAAGGTTATATTATTACAGGATATTAAAGGTGTAGGCAAAAAGGACCAGACTATAAATGCAAGTGATGGTTATGCTAAGAATTTCTTAATGCCTAAGGGTTTAGCTGTTGAAGCAAGTGCTGCTAATATAAAAAAGCTTGAGAAACAAAAGGCAGAGGCAGAAGCTAAGGCTCAAGCTGAACTTGAGGCTGCTCAAAAACTTGGTAAGGAAATTGAGTCTAAGACTATTAACATTAAGGTTAAGGTTGGAAATAATGGTAAGCTTTTTGGTGCTGTTACAAACAAGGAGGTTTCTGCTGAGTTAAAAGATCAGTTTAATATCGAGATAGATAAGAAAAAGATTGTTGTTGACCCTATTAAGTCTACCGGTGATGCTGAGGCCAGTATTAAGCTTCATCCTAATGTGACAGTTAAGTTAAAGATTTCGGTGACTGAGGCATAATATTTTAAAAGAGGAAGTATGTATTATGGCTGAAAATAATAATGAAAATTCTTATGTAAACCGAATACCACCTCATGATAATGATGCTGAACAAATGGTACTGGCATGTATGCTTTATCCTGATGATGACGGTGTAAGAATTGCTGCTGAAAATTTATTATCAAGTGATTTTTACAGTCCTGCTCATAAATTAATTTTTGATGCTTTTATTGATTTATATAATAATAGTAAGCCTGTTGACTTTATTATGGCTAAGGACAAGCTAGAATCTTTGGGATATTTAGAGCAGGTAGGCGGAATTGAGTACCTTGTAAGCTTGAGTAACCTTGCAGCCACAACTGCAAAGACGAAATATTATGTTGATATAATTAAGCAAAAGGCAATTTTCAGACGCCTTATAAAAGTTGGTGACAGTATATCAGCAAGCTCTTATGAAGGCAGTGAAGACGTTGATACTGTTATTGCTAAGGCTGAACAGAATATTTTAGAGGTTTCTCAAAATATTAACAGCAATGACTTTGTATCTATGGATAAGGTTATGGCTGAGGTTATAGAAAAAATTGATAAAGTAACTAAGTCTAACAGCAGGATTACTGGTATAGAAACAGGTTTTAAGGATTTTGACAGACTTACAGCAGGATTGCAAAATTCTGACCTAATACTTATTGCCGGAAGACCATCTATGGGAAAAACTGCCTTTGCACTTAATATTGCACAGTATGCTGCTGTTGAAAAAAGAGTTCCTGTTGCAATATTCAGCTTGGAAATGTCTAAGGATCAGCTTGGTAACAGAATGTTATCTTCTCAGGCTTTGGTTGATTCGGGAAAACTGAGAGTTGGTAATTTAACTCCTGAGGAATTTGACAGTATTGCAATGGCAATGGGCACATTGTCGGCAGCTCCTATTGAAATATATGATACTCCCGGCATAAATCCTATAAGCATGAGAGAAAAGTGCAGAAAGCTGAAGTTGGAAAAGGGCTTAGGTTTAATTGTAATTGACTATTTGCAGCTTATGGAGGGTACGGGAAACAGAAATGAATCTGATCAGCAGAGAGTATCTTACATATCCCGTTCATTAAAAGGTATTGCAAGAGAGCTTAATGTACCTGTTATAGCACTTTCTCAGCTTTCAAGAGGACCTGAGGGAAGAACAGACCACAGACCTATGATGTCTGATCTTAGAGAATCCGGTGCAATTGAGCAGGATGCTGATGTGGTATGTCTTTTATTTAGAGAAGAATATTATAAAAAGGATGATCCTGAGGTTAAAAATAAGGGTGAAGTAATTGTAGCAAAGAACAGAAACGGTTCAACTGATACTGTGAACCTTATTTGGCGAGGTCAGTTTACAAGATTTGATAATATGATTGATGAGGGTGATGGATTTGTTCCGGATATACCTTCGGATATGGTTGAATAAGAAATATTAAAGGCTGATGTTATAAAAAACATCAGCCTTTGTAGCTGTTACAATATCTGATACATATCAAGAAGTAATTTCTTAGTGTCCTCAAAACTCAAGCAGGGGTCAGTAATTGACTTGCCATAAATATGTCCCTTAGCTTCACAGTTCTGATTGCCGCCCATAATGTAACTTTCAATCATTACACCCTTAACAACCTTTCTAAGTCTGTCGCTGCAGCTTCTTGAATGAAGAATGTCTTTTACTATTCTTGGCTGTTCGGTATGTATCTTTTTAGAGTTAGAATGGTTAGCGTCAACAATGACAGCCGGATTTATATATTTACCTGCATCATACATATCGGCTGCAAGAATTAAATCCTCATAATGATAGTTCTGAATATGAACTCCTCTTTTATTTACAGAACCTCTCATAATAGCATGAGCAAGAGGATTTCCGCTTGTTTTTACTTCATAGCTGTTATAAATAAAATCATGGCTCTGCTGTGCGGCTCTGATAGAATTAAACATAACAGAAAGATCACCGCTCATAGGGTTTTTCATACCAACGGGAACATCAATTCCACTTGCAGTTAATCTATGCTGCTGATTTTCAACACTTCTTGCACCAATAGCAATGTAAGAAAGTATATCTTCAACAAAAGGCAAATTTGAAGGATAGAGCATTTCATCAGCAATAGGTAATCCTGTTTCTTTTATTACTCTTAAATACATTTTTCTTATTGCCTTAATTCCTTCTGCCATATTTGGTTCACCGTTAGGATCAGGCTGATGCATCATACCCTTATAGCCTTCACCGGTGGTTCTTGGCTTTCCGGTGTACACTCTTACAATTGTAAATATCTTATCACTGACAAGCTTACTTACTTCTGAAAGTCTTTTGGCATAATCACATACAGACTCCTCTTCATCAGCTGAACAAGGTCCGACTATTACAATAAATCTGTCATCTTTACCTTCAAATATATCTTTTAACTGTTTGTCATTTTCATCTTTAATTGCCTTTAATTCAGGCGTAAGCAATGTCATTTCCTGAATTTCTGCAGGGGAAGGCATTTTTCTAATATTTGTAAAACTCACTTTTAATACACTCCTTATACTGTTTGCATTTAATTTATTCGCATTATTTATAAATATATAATTTTTTTAGGGATAAGTCAAGTATTTGAAGGTATTTTATAAAAATTACATGAAAATTTTACAAATTTGTTAATATGCATTGATAAAACTTAGTAAATTATGATAATTTGCTATTGAAAACAGGCTTTTTTTTTGTTATAATTAATTAAAGATTTATATAGTTTTATAATATTATGAACGGCGAAAGGGGTTTTATTATGTCAAAAAACATTATTGTAGGTCAATCCGGTGGTCCGACATCTGTAATTAATTCAAGTTTGGCAGGTGTTTTTCAGGCTGCAAAGGATTTAGGCGCAACCAAAATTTATGGAATGAGAAATGGTATTGAAGGGCTTTTAAATGAGCAGTATATTGATATGACAGATTATTTAAAGTCTGCTATGGATGTTGAAGTTTTAAAAAGAACTCCATCTGCATTTCTTGGCTCATGCCGTTTTAAACTGCCTACAGTTGAGAAGAGTCCTGAAACATATGACAGAATTATCGAAGTTTTAAGAAAACTTGATATTCAGCATTTCTTTTACATTGGCGGCAACGATTCAATGGATACAATTAAGCAGTTAAGTGAATATGCTGTTGATAAAAATATTACTGATATTACATTTATGGGTGTACCTAAGACTATTGATAATGATCTTGCTGTAACAGACCATACTCCGGGTTATGGTTCAGCTGCAAAGTATATTGGTACTACTATTAAGGAATTATCAAGAGATGCTGTTGTTCAGCCTATTGATATTGTAACTATAGTTGAAATTATGGGTAGAAATGCAGGCTGGCTTACTGCTGCTGCTGCTCTTGCAAAGGGCGATGACTGTGAGGGTGCTGACCTTATTTATTTACCTGAAACTGTATTTGATATTGAAAAATTCCTTACTAAGGTTGAAGAAATCCATAAGTCTAAAAAGCAGGTTTTAGTAGCTGTATCTGAAGGTGTTAAGACTGCTGATGGTAAATATGTTTGTGAGGCTGCAGCAACTAATATGAAGGTTGACAGTTTCGGACATAAGCAGCTTAGCGGTACTGCATCTGCTTTAGCAAATGTAATCGGTGATAAGTTCGGATGGAAGACAAGACCTATTGAATTCAGTACAATTCAGAGGTGTGCAAGTCATATTGGTTCACTTACAGATGTTAATGAAGCTTTTCTTGTTGGTGGTCAGGTTGTTAAGGCAGCTTTTGAGGGAGCTACAGGCAAGGTAGGTATTTACGTAAGAGTATCTAATAAGCCTTATATGATGAATACTGATATTTATGATGTTAAGGCTATTGCTAATGTTGAAAAGACTGTTCCTCAGGAGTGGATTATTAATGATGGTACATATGTATCTCAGGAAGCTATTGATTATATGAGTCCATTAATTCAGGGGGAGGTTTATCCATATATGGTAAATGGTCTTCCAAGACATATTAAGTTATAATAGCAATATTAAAATTAATAATTAAAGCCACAGCTAGTCTGTGGCTTTTTATAAAGGAGTCTGTAGTATAATGATTTTAAAGGCTTTTTTGTTTTTCTGCGAGGTTAAAAACAGAGTAATAAAAAATGATTTAATAACTTATGCCAATTCACTGACATTTAAGTTAATTTTGGCTGTTTTTCCTTTTATGATTGCTCTTTTAACCTTACTGGGCTTTTTAAACTTACCATTTGAAAAAATTACAGATGCTATTGTAAATGATATGCCTAAGGAAACAGCAGATATGATAAGCTACTATATTTCAGATGTTCTTGGTGAAAGAAGACTAAGCCTTTTGTCATCAAGTATTATTGTTGCAATTTATAGTGCATCCGCAGGATTTCACACAATGGTAAAGGGTATATGTAATAGCTTTGAAATTAATGAGGACAGAACATTTTTAAAAACGAGACTTATCAGCTTAATATTAATGCTTATATTTGTAGTTATTATTGTTGCAACACTTTATATTGTGATTTTTGGTGATGCTATAAACAAATTACTTGAAAACATCGGTATTGTAAAACACATACCGGATATTATAACGGGTACGGTAATGCATTTACTTACAGTTTTTGTTATAATTATATTCTTAATTTTGTTGTATAAGTTTTCAATAAGTATTAAAATTGAAATCAAATATTTACTGCCGGGTATATTTTTTACAATTGCAAGCTGGTATGTTACTTCTAAAATATTTAATATTTATATCAATAATTTTTCCAGATATTCTGTTATTTATGGAAGTATTGGTGCAATATTCATATTTGCTTTGTGGTTGTTTCTGCTTTCCTGTACCATTTTAATAGGCTCTCAGATAAATGCTGTACTATATGATAGCAAGTTTATGGAAAATCTTAATAAACATACTAACGGAGGCATTAACAATGGTATTTATTAAAAGAATTGATGAGCCGGATTTTGGATGTGAAGGTGTGCCTGACAATATTGTAATAGCTGATAGGGTAACATTTGTTATAAATGATGAAGAAAGGATATATGAAATACCTGAAAAAATTCTATGGAATTTTAAGTTAGATGAAGGTATGGAAATTTCTGATGAGCTTTATAATAAAATATTGGAAGATATTAAATCCTTCTCTTAAATCCTTCTCAGTTGCAAGATACAGATTTTAAAAATGCTTTTATCGAAGTGGTAAAATAAGATTTTACTCATATAGAAAAATTTTTTTATTTTAGCTTTAATATAAAATCAGTCCTTCTTGTTTTTGCAAATTTTACTTTAACTTCTATTTGCATCATTGTCAAGAAGGACTTGTTTTTATACCATTTACACAAATTTTTTAAAGGCTCGATATAAATTTGCCCTCAAAATAATGTAATAAATATTATGTTTAATTAACCAAAATATCTTTTAAGTAGACCCTGGAATGCACAACCATGTCTTGCTTCATCCTTAGCCATTTCGTGAACTGTGTCATGAATAGCATCAAGATTAGCCTTCTTAGCTGCAATGGCTAAATCAAGCTTACCCTGAGTAGCACCATTCTCAGCCATAACTCTTAATTCAAGATTTTTCTTAGTTGATGGTGTAACGACTTCACCTAACATTTCAGCAAACTTAGCAGCATGCTCAGCTTCTTCAAAAGCTATTCTCTTATAAGCTTCAGCTACCTCAGGATAGCCTTCTCTGTCTGCAACTCTGCTCATTGCCAAATACATACCAACTTCTGAACATTCACCTGCAAAATTTTCTCTAAGGCCTGCAACGATTTCTTCATCTACACCATCAATTATGCCTACCTGATGCTCACATGCCCAAGAAAGACCTTCCTGTACTTCATTAAACTTAGAAGCAGGTGCACCGCATAATGGACATTTATCAGGAGCTTCATTACCTTCATGTACATAACCACAAACAGAACAAACAAATTTTTTCATATTAATTACCTCCATAAATAATAATTATTATTAATTACAAATATATATTAACATTTATAATTATCTTTGTCAACACTTTTTTACAAAAAATAATAAATAAAAACGAAAAATTTTATTAAATATTTCATTACGATTGAAAAGCACTTACAATTATGATAAAATGTAATTGGAGGTGAGTTATATGTTGTTAGATTGGAAACCTGCATTACTTCCTTATGAACAGGCTGTAGATGAGTTGGTAATTAAATTTAAAGGTATTAGGAGAGAATATCAGGTTGCAAATTTAATTTCGCCTATTGAAGATGTAACAGGAAGAGTAAAAACTGTTGCAAGTATTATTGAAAAAGCAAACAGACGCAACATTCCTCTTGACAAAGCACTGTATACATTAGAGGATATTGCAGGTATCAGAATTATTTGCAGGTTTGTCGATGATATACAGGAGGTTATCAATTTAATAAGAAAAAGAGATGGCGCAGATCTTGAAATAATAGAAGAAGAGGATTATATAACCAATACAAAAAACAGCGGTTACCGAAGTTATCATATTACCATAAATTATCCTATGTTTATACAAGGTGAGTATAAAAAAATTAAATGTGAGATTCAAATAAGAACATTAGCAATGAACTTCTGGGCAACCATTGAACATTCTTTAAGGTATAAGTTTGACAAAAATGTTCCTTCTGAAATAAAGAGCAGACTTAAAGTATGTGCAGAAGCTGCCTACAAGCTTGATGAGGAAATGGATAAAATAAAAGATGAGCTGATGGAATCACAGCAGTTTATGGAGAGCAGAGAACAGCTGATAAACAGAATTATACATAATATTCATAACCTTTATAACAATTCTCATATAGAAAATAAAAATGAGTACAATTATCAGTTTATAAAGCTATATCAGGAAGGAAATGTTGAAAAATTAAAGCAGTATAATACCGAACTTGAAGCTTTACTGGAAGAAATTGGAGAATAATATGTCTTTATTTGCAATGTCTGATTTACATTTAAGCCATTTTAAGGAAAAACCAATGAATATTTTTGACAAAGTCTGGGAAAACCATACTGAAAAAATATTAAAAAACTGGAATGATATTGTATCTGATAATGATACTGTAATAGTAAACGGTGATTTATCCTGGGGTATGAAAATGAATGAGGTTATGCCTGATTTAGATTTTATAAGTAATTTAAAAGGTTACAAAATATTTATTCCCGGAAATCATGATTATTTTTGGAATTCAACATCAAAGCTTAATACATTATATGATAATATGTATTTTTTAAAAAATAGTTTTGCAACTTATAAAGATTATGCCATATGCGGTACTAGGGGTTGGATTTGCCCCGGCGATACAAGATATACCGAACATGACAATAAAATCTATTTAAGAGAAGTCGGAAGGCTGAAAATATCACTGAATGAGGCTGTCAAAATGGGGTATAACAGTGATAATATTTTGGTAGCAATGCATTTTCCTCCAACAAATGACAGCTGTGAAAATTCATTGTTTATAGAGCTTTTCAAAAATTACAATATTAAAAGAGTTATTTATGGTCATCTTCATGGTGCTAATAAATATAACAACAGCCTGATTGGTGATGTAAATGGAATAAATTATTCACTGGTTTCGGCTGATTATTTAAAATTCAAACCAATAAAAATTTTATAAGGAGATAACAACATGGCAAAAAATCCTATTGTAACATTCGAATTAGAAGATGGTGCTAAGATTATCGCTGAACTTTATCCGGAAATTGCACCAAATACAGTAAACAACTTTATTAGTTTAATTAATCACAATTTTTATGATGGTCTGACTTTTCACAGAGTTATTCCCGGTTTTATGATTCAGGGCGGCTGTCCTAACGGAACAGGTACAGGTGGTCCGGGATATACAATTAAAGGTGAATTTTCAATGAACGGATTTAAAAATGATTTAAAACATACAGAGGGAGTTTTATCTATGGCACGAGCAATGCATCCTGACTCTGCAGGCTCACAGTTTTTTATTATGCATAGAACCTCTCCTCATCTTGATGGACAGTATGCAGCTTTTGGCAAGGTAATTGAGGGTATTGAAGTTGTAAATGAAATTGCAAATGTACCTACGGATTTTTCCGATAAGCCTATAATGAATGTGGTAATTAAGTCAGTTACTGTCGATACTGACAGTGTTGAATATCCTGAGCCTGAAACGGTGTAATTTTAATTAAATTTTAATCTAAGGCTAATTATGTTTTAAACAGAATAAATTACAATGATGCGGACGGTTAAATACGTCCGTATTATTGTATAAGGGGTGAAAATATGAACGAAAAATTAGGAAAGGTCCTTGTAATAGAGGATGAGAGCAAGCTTGCACGTTTTGTTGAATTGGAACTGAAACATGAAGGATATGATGTTATTTTAGCAGAAGACGGCAGAGCGGGTGTTGAAAAATTTTTTGAAGAGGAACCTGATATTATTTTATTGGATTTAATGCTGCCGCAGTTAAATGGTATTGAGGTTTGCAGAAGAATTCGTAAGGAATCAGATGTACCTATTATTATGCTGACTGCTAAAGGAGAAACAATGGATAAAATCGTTGGTCTTGACAGCGGAGCAGATGATTATATGACAAAGCCTTTTGCAATTGAGGAGCTATTTGCAAGAATGAGAGTTGCTCTTAGAAGAAAAAATACTGTCAGCAACAGTAATATACTGGAATTGAAAGATTTAAAAATTGATATATCAAGGAGAACTGTTTATTTTGGTGATAATGAAATCGAGCTTACAAAAAGAGAGTTTGAATTATTGGTATATTTAGTAAAAAATAAGAACATAGTTATATCAAGAGAACAGATATTAAACCAGGTCTGGGGATATGATTATATTGGTGAAACAAATGTTGTAGATGTATATGTAAGATATTTGAGAACCAAAATAGACGACAGATTTGGAGTTAAACTTATACATACTATAAGAGGTGTTGGATATTTTGCTAAGGATGAAGAATAAATTAATAGATATTTTTAACCGAATGACCATAAGTAAAAAAATAACATTTATTTATACATGTGTATTTATGGTAATGATAGTTGTTGTTTCTATTATTGTCATTTTAAATATGTGGATTTCATATACAAGTATGTCCAGAAAAGAGATAAACTTAACTGCTGACAAAATTGAGGAATATATACTTGCAGGGAATGAAATAGATAAAAACAAAATAGAAGAACTGATAGACAATCCATATATTGATGTAAAAATAATTAAAAAAAATGACAAATTTGATTTTAAATTTGGAACTATGAACAATCCTGAAAATTTCCCGGGACTTGATATAATAAGAAGGCCAAAAGATGAAAAATCAAATGAAGATTCTTACGGAAGAAACAATGTTGCCAATGTTCCGTATATGTTTATGCACAGAGTTGTCGAATTCAATGATGATACTTATGATATTTTAATATTCAGAAAAAGCACAAATGAAAACAAAGCAATAAATCTTTGCTTAATAATCATAATTGTAACCAATATAATTTCTATTTTAATTGCTGTATTAATTGGAAAATTAATCGGCAAAAAAATACTTGATCCAATTGGAGAAATTACAAATGCAGCAGAAAAAATCAGTTTATATGATTTATCCCAAAGAATTGCCGTACCTGAAACCAAGGATGAAATACAAACACTGGTAATTACTTTTAATGATATGATTGACAGATTGCAGGAAAATTTTAATAAAGAAAATCAGTTTATATCTGACGCTTCTCACGAATTAAAAACTCCAATAGCAATTATACAGGGATATGTAAATATGATAGACAGATGGGGCAAAGAGGATGCAGAAATATTAAATGAGGCAATTGATTCAATAAATTCAGAAGCTGAACATATGAATAAGCTTATTGAACAGCTGCTTTATCTTGCAAGAGATACTCAGGACAGAAATAAGATAAATATTGAAACAGTTTCTTTATGTGAAATAGCCGAAGAAGTAAACAAAGAAGTAGAAATAACCAATCCGAACATTATTACTACTTTTGTTAATGATGCTGATGACGACATAATAATGGAATCAGATAACCATTTATTAAAACAATTAATTTGGATATTTGCTGAAAATGCTATAAAATACTCAGGAGATAAACAATGTCATTTAACAATAAAGGTTGGCTATAAGAATAATATGCCATATTTCTCAGTGGGTGATAATGGAATTGGTATAGAAAAGTCTGCCATAAATAAAATATTTGATAGATTTTACAGGTATGATGAATCCAGAAATAAAAAAATTGAAGGAAATGGCTTGGGACTATCCATTGCACAATGTATTGCAAAGCGTTTAAATGCTGTTATTGACGTTGAGTCAGAACTGGGAGAGGGCAGTGTTTTCACTGTAATATTTCATACTTTTAAATGATTACGTTTTTATTACAATCCCTTAATTATGGATTACAAAGTATTTAAAATGTGTTATAATTTATCATTATGAAAGGGGTGGTAATATTGCGAATTAAATCGCAGGCAATATCAATTTTACTACTGTTTATTTTATTATTCAGTACAAATGTCAGTGCTGCTAACAGGTATATAAATTTAACTCTCAGATATGATTATGCTGATCATAAATATAATGCTGAAGAGGTGTTTGTTGCTATAGATGGTAAAAAATTAACTAACTTAACTATGCCTCCTATTATATTAAACGGATATACTTTGGTACCTGCCAGAGAGGTATTTGAAGGTATAGGTGCTACAGTTGAGTGGAAAAAAGATTTGGAACAGGTATATGTTAAATATGATGACACCTTAGTTGTAATTCCGATAGACAGTTCAAAAGCTTATATAAACGGAACATCTACAACAATGCAGACTAAAGCGAAAATCATAAATAATAAAACAATGATACCTCTAAGGTTTGTTACAACTGCACTTGGATTTCAAATAGAATGGGACAAGACTACAAGAATAGCAAATATAGTAACCAAAGAAGAAACCACTGCAACTACAAAATTAACTACTACTACAACAGAAGCTACAACAAAGGAGCCTAAAACTGAAACAACAACAAAATCAATAGCGACAACAGAAACAACTACAATATCCATTAATAATGTTACGCCTTCAGAATATGATACCAATAATGATTATTATGGATATGACAATGAAAAGGGAAGGTTTTACATAAAGGATGTTAATAACTCTATAAATGTAAATAATTTTGTTCATTATGATGATTACTATAATTTGACATATTCTCTGGTTTTAAACGGAAATTATAATAACTTATTATCATCAGGCAGTTTTTTATCTACAACTGACGGAATAAGTCATGTAAATGTTTTAGTATCATCGGATAAAGTAACAATTACATTTAGTGAAACAAAAATTATGGCTATGGACATAAGCAAAGAGAACAGCTATGTTTATATAAAACCGGTTAAACCAAAAGATAAGTACTCTAAAATTATTGTGTTGGATGCAGGTCACGGAGGCAGCGATCCCGGAGCTTCAGGTAATGGTTTAGTTGAAAAAGACTTGACTTTAAATATGCTGTTAGCTGCAAAGGAACTTTTTGATAAGAGTGATATAAAATGCTATGTGTCAAGGTCATCAGATGTTTATCCAAGCTTTAATGACAGAACTGATTTAGCAAATGAAGTTGGAGATGCCTTTATATCAATTCATATTAATTCTGTAGGAGGCAATACTCAGGCAAGCGGTACAGAAACATACAGCCTGTATGCAAATGATTTAGGTAATGGTTTAACAAGTTACAGATTAGCTGAAGAAATGCTAAATCAACTGATTGATAAGTTAGGTACTGTTAACAGAAAGGTTAAGAGTGAAAACTGGATAGTTTTAAGACAATCTAAAGTACCGGCAACATTGATTGAAATAGGTTTTATAACAAATGCAAATGATGCGGCTATAATGGGCAGCCAGGATGGAATTAATAAAGTTGGTCAGGCTATTTATGAAGGTGTTGTTAATTTGTTTAAGACATATCCGCCTGTAAGATAAAATACATAGTAAAAAAAAGATGTTATAGGTTATAAATACCATAACATCTTTTTTTATTGTTCAGTACAAACAATTTTTCGCAAAACTTGTCTTTTGCGAATAGTTAAAAGGGAACGTTTCTACTTATTTTTTTGCCCTAGCATTGTTTTTTAGTTAAATTAAGACAAAATTGTCGAAATATGTTGTTTTTGTTAAATATTTATGTTATTATTTTTTTAATTATAATATGAGGTATTTGATAAATATGAAACGACCATCCTTATTTATTTTAATATATGCTTTAATTGGTATATTTTTGGGAATTTGTCTGAAAGACTCCGACTATCTTTATTATTGTTTTGCAGTAATAACAATATTTACTGTATTAATAATTATATTTTATAAGAAATTTTTGTATATTTTATTACTTGCTGTAGCATTAATGTTTTTTTTATATAAGCTCTAATTCCGGCAATTATACTAATTTACAAATAGATAAAGCTGCTGATACTAATACCCCTGTTATTGTTCAGGCCGTTGTGAATGATAAGTTAAAAGAATATGAAGAAGTTTCATTATACAAAGTAACTACCAAAAATATATTATATACAGATAATACCTTTTCAGATAATATTAACATGTATATTTATATTGATAAAAATTTAACAATAGGTGATATAATTAAATTTAATACCACAATAAAACACGGAAATAAAAAACGAAATGACTCTGATTATAATGAAATTCTCAATTATAAAATAAAAAATATTGAATACAAAGCCTATCCTTCTTCTGTGGATATTATAGGTCATGAAAATAAATTTACGGTATACTGTAATTACTTTTCAAACAAAATAAAAGAAAAACTTTATCAATTATATCCCGATAAAGAAGCAGGTATTATTACTGCTATGATACTGGGAGATAAAATTAATATTGATGATGATGTATATTCGCTTTACAGATTTGCGGGTGTTGTACATATAATTGCTATTTCAGGACTGCATATTTCTATTTTTGCAGGAATACTTTTATTTTTGTTAAAACCCTTTAATAAAAGTATTTCTTCTCTGACAGTTATGCTGTTTTTAATGATTTATTGTATATTTACCGGTGGAAGTGTTTCTGTGCTAAGAGCAACAATTATGATGTATTTTTATATATTAAGTGGTTTGTTAGGCAGAAAATATGATTTGTTGTCCTCTGCTGCCATTTCATGTTGTTTGCTTTTGATTTGTAATCCTTATTATATATTTGACTTAGGATTTCAATATTCTTATGCGGCTGTATTTACTATTGGATTTACAAGTGAAATATTAGATAAATATAAAATCAACAATAAATTGTTGAATATGTTTATTATTTCATTTGCTGTAACTTTGGCAACTAAACCAATAACTGTATATAATTTTTATTATATTAATATTATTGATGTTTTTGTTAATATTATTGCAATATCATTAATAGAAATAATATTAATATTAGCACTGATTTCAATTATACTGGGATTTATATACATTAAAATAGCAGAAATAACCACTTTACCAGTATATGTATTGTTAAAAGTTATTGAAAAATCGGCAGAAGCATCTCTTGCCCTTCCCTTATCTCACATAAATATTGGAGCTATTTCTTTGTTAATTGTTGCAACATTATATGTTTTATTATTTGCATTATATAAGTTATTTATGGGTAAACCGGCAGCCATTCCGGTTATTATTTTATGTATTGCTTTAATATTTATCTGTACAATAAACAGATATAATGACTTTGAAGCTGAATTTATGTATGTTGGTCAAGGAGATTGCACTATTTTAAAGGATAAGGACAAATGTTATTTTATAGATGCCGGTAGTAATACCTTTAGTCCAACCGGTAAAAAAATATTAAATCAATTAAACTATGAAAATATTCATAAAATAGACGGTATATATATCTCCCATATGGATTATGATCATATGGGTGCCATACTCGAAATAGTTGGACAAATTCAAATTGAAAGTATTATAATTTCAAAGTATTGTGAACAAAATGAAAATTACAATAAGATAATAGATGTTGCCAATAAGAATAATATTAATGTAATTTATGTTGACCAATCCTATAGTAAAAGCCTTACTAAGGATATGATTATTGAGCTTGTATGTCTGGATAATAAATCAGATAATACTAATAACAGTTCTCCAATATACAGAGTTAGTTATGAGAATAAAAGAATATTATTTACAGGTGATATTGACAGCGAAACAGCAGAAAAATTTCTAAACTATAATATTGGTGCTGATATATTAAAGGTTCCACACCATGGCTCTAAATACTCTGCTTCCCAAGAATTCATAACAGCCGTAAACCCTTATATAGCAATTAATTTCGCAGGATATAACAATATTTATAAACATCCTTCACCTGAAACTTTGAATCTTTATAAGAATATGAAAATACCATTTCTCAGTACTGAGAAAGATGGAATTATAAAAATAAGGATGAATAAAAATGGAATATATTATAAGCTGTTAGACACTAAATTTGATACAATAAAAAACTTGTTTTATTAAAATGGCTTTATTGGAGACTGTGAAGGTTACTTGTAGATTTTCTAAAATATCTGCTTTTAAAGAGGATAACAGCTTTGTTATCCTCTTTAAATTTACTGCTATTGCAGTATTTAGCTTGAAGTGCAACACTTCGAAGTTTGCATCAGGCACGACCTAAACCGTAAAATCCTTTCATTTCTGAATTTTTGCCATCAATAAGGGCACGCTTTTTATATTTTTCAAGAAACTCAGGCTGTTTTGTCTTTGACTGTATAAATTATCACGTTTTCATCTCTCCTTAAATAAATTTATATAATCTATTTATTACTCTTTTTCCTATATAATCGTATTGGAATAAATACAACACAACTATTTATATTAAGACACTAACCGTCCCCTGACTTGTTTTTAACTAATTGTTGTTGGTATCCCCTGTCTTTGCTCTAAACTTGCTTTAATTTCATTAACCTTAATCCAATCAAATTTTTCATCAATATTTTTCTCAGAAATATATTGATGAAATTCATCTTCACTAATATATGGTCCAAGAACAGTCTTACTTTTTATATCAATAATATAATAACTTTGAATATTAGCACTTATAATATTATTTGTACCATCTAAATTAAAACAACCGGATTTTACATATATAAAATTGTCACTATAAGAAACTTCTAATACATTTGAAACAATATTTTCTTCCCAATTTAAGTCATTATTTATGTGTACTATTTTGTAATCATAAGAATTAACTTTCCATAGTTCATATCCTCCTGCTAACTTAAACGTATAATCATTTATACCGTTACCAATAGGACAATAGTAAAAAATAATTTTTATAAAACAAATTAATGTAATAATTATAAAAAATTTATATAGTAATTTCATATTGTACACCCCACCAAAACACTTTTTATACATCATAAGTATAGCTTTCAAGAGTGTTGTTGTTAGTTAAATCAACTACCGATGTAAGATTTCCTGCCTGGTCATAATTATACTTAAACTTCTTGCCGTTTTCATTTGTTAAAGTCAAAGTATTTCCTGTATAATTATAGGCGTAAGCCTTTGTTGTACTTATTCCTCCGCCTGAAAATACTTCTGTTGTTACACTTCCAATTTTATCATATGTGTATGTTGTTGTAAAGCCCTTAGGATTAATAACTTTCTTAAGAAGTCCTAAAAAATCATACTCAAAGTTTGTTTCGTAGTTTGCTGTGCCGTCATCATAAAGGGTAAATTAAAAAAACAAGGCAGGGAAACACTCCCTGCACAATTGTTGTAGCAACATTTTAATATAACTGTTTATGCTAAGACAAAGAACCTTCCCCTGTCTTGTTCCTTTCTGTAGAATCTATTATATTAGGATCTGATGATGTTCTATACCAATGTGTTGGAAAATCAATTTGTAGATTTTTAAGTTCATTTATAAAATCATCAACTTTATTATATGGTCCATATAAAATTTTATTTTTAGTATCCAGTATATAAAATTTTTCATCAAAAATATTATTAACACCAATATCGTCCACATTCCTAGTGAAAACATACTGGCTGTCATAAGTAAATTCTTTTACAAATGATGGAATTTCCAACTCCACATCATCTCCCAAATATACAACTTTAATCTCTTTAGAATTTATGTGCCAAACCTCAAAACCATTAGGTAAACCATAACTCCAATCATTTGTTCCAGCACACGATGTTACAATCAATAAAACTATTATAACAAGCAACATTTTTTTCATAACTTAACCAACTCCTTTAAACGTAAATGTTGCACTCCACTCAAATGGAATTAAATCTTTTTCTCTATTATATCCCCAATTATTAAGTATATTGCTAATAGACAAACCTTCTCTATATTCATCAAAATTATATTAATCTTTTATTGTTATTACAACATCATATCTAATATTGGTCCACTCTATACCCAAAAAACTTTTTTGTTTTACTACTTTTGTAAAATTCATAGTGTAATTTGCTTTACCTGCAGTAACATCACCATGACCATTAAACAGATATAAGGTATCATTTCTATTTGTGCCTGCAAGCTCCTTGCTTGTACCTCTTCTCATATATCCCGGAGCTTTGGCATAGCTTACTGTTTCATCAGAGGAAACTTTCATCCTCAAATTTTACAAGCTGATTTAAACCGTTGTCAGTGAACTTTTCATAGCCATAGCCTGTATTCCCTATTTCATTTTCTGAGTAAAAACCTGTTACGGGCTTATCGTTAAGGTTATTTTTACTCTTGTCCTTTCTTGTCTGATTACCGTTATTTTCATAACTGTAAATTGTTAAGTCAGCATAAGAAGAACCGCTGTCTACCCTACTTTCTCTTAAAACTCTTAAAAGCCTATTGTTTTTATCATAAGTGTAGCTTGTAACATAATTATCTTCGCCTGTTATGGTAAGCTTGATTCTGTTTTCTGCTGTATCATAAGCATATGTCATATTTGTAACAGTACCATTTCTTGTTCCATTTTTTACGACGTTTTCTCTTGTAAGCCTGTGAAGTGCGTCATAGGTATAGTTTGTTGTTATGCTGTTTCTGTCAACCTTCTTTACCATATCATCTCTAAAAGCAGATATCTTAGAAAATCTATAAGTAACTATTATTAATTTTTCAATTTCCTTGTTTTTGAAATTAGATATCTGTTAAAAACGGCTTAAAACAGTGAGTTTTTCAGTGGTTTCGGACCGTCTCCTTGTCTTTGCTCTATATATTATGCAAATACCAAATAACATAAAAAACAAACAATATATTATGGAAAAAAATTATTCTTATTTCTTTAAAGTTTATAGAGCCAAATTTTGTGTAAATAAACAGCAACAATATTCCTATTAAAATTAGCACAAATGTAATATTAATATTATATGCACCCATACAATAAAAAGGTAAAAATACGTTTTCTAAAAAAGCAATATCATGTATACAAACATAAGTTGCTATAATTGAAATAAGCAATATTATTAACCATAAATATGTAAAAATTTTATGTAATTTTATTATTGTTCTAATCTTTTTTTGCATTATCTCACCCCATAACAAAAATCATCTAACATTTCCCCACCATTTATATGAATTTTTTTCTCTATCTTTATAGTTATCATCTAAATAAAAATTATAAGTACAATAAGTCAAATATGCATAAGCCTCTGGAGATAATTCTCCATTTTTATACATTTCAGTTTCTTTATTTACGCTGTCGGCAAAAAGTTTTGTTTGTTCTTTTGTGTCGCTGATTATATCAAGTTCGATCTGCCACTCGCTAATATCATTTCGGATTTTATTTTCTTCCTGCTCGTAGCTATCCGCAAGTGAAGCAAACCGCACGTCTGTAATTCTGCTCTTAACTCTATCCTCGTACAACACTTGACAATGTTTTCAAACTCTGCAAGCCGTGCCTTTGCTTTTTCAATATTTTCACATTTTTTGAACATTGTTCCTTTTGCTTTTTCAGTTTCAAATTGACTATCATATCAATAAAATCCGCTTCAAAGTTTTTTGCTACCTTTGCCTACGTCTTTATATCATCTAAAACAATGTTAAAGATTATCATATGTAATGTAGTGAAAAGAACAATATGATTTACCTTTCTTTCTTGACTTTGAACAGGCAAAACTGCTGTTTCCTTTTCTGTCGTTCTGTCTGGCAAGTGAAAGCGTACAGCCGCAGGTTGAACATTTGACAAGTCCCGAAAAAATCTGAATTTCCCCGTCCTCATTGGACGTTTTCTTTTTCCGATTGTTTTTTGTGCAAGCTCCCAAGTCATTTCATCTACAAGCGGCTCGTGCGTATTTTTTACTTCAATCCATTCGCTTTCCGGCACTTTTACAAGTTTCCTGTTTTTATAGGATTTTGTCGTGCTTTTGTTATTTACCATATGACCTAAATAAACCCGGTTTTTCAGAATGATAGTTACCGTACTATTACACCAATCATAGGGGTGCTCGGTATCGTAACAGTTGTTATATCTTCCTGTTTCCAACGCCTGATAAGCACGCGGTATCAATATATTTTCCTTTTTCAATATCATTGATATTTTATAGGGGCTTACTCCCTCTGCCGCCAGCTTGAAAATCTTTCTGACTACATCAGCCGTGTTTTCATCGGGAACCAGCTTATGTTTATTGTTTTGGTCTTTTTTGTAGTCATACGGTGCAAAGGCGGCTGTAAAATCGCCGTTTTATGCCCTTACACGATATTCAGAACGAATTTTCTTTGAAATATCTTTCGCATAAAATTCATTTACCACACTCTTAAAAGGCATAATATTATTATCGCCGTTGATAGAGTCAATGTTATCATTTATCGCTATAAAGCGAACGTCGTTATCCGGGAATATCATTTCGGTATAAAGCGCTACCATTGCATTGTTCCGGACTAAACGCGATAAATCTTTTACAATTACCACATCAATCAGTCCTTTTTCAATATCAGCAACCATACGCTTAAAATTCGGCCTTTCAAAACTCGTACCCGTCCAGCCGTCGTCTACATAATGGTCTATTATGCTAAACGAATTTTCTTTTGCATACCTGATAAGCATTTCTTTCTGATTGGTGATACTGTTGCTTTCGCTCTCACCGATTCCGTCGTCCCGTGATAACCTTGAATATGATGCTGCCCGTTGTTTACTTAACATCTCTGCTCCTTTCCAACAACGCAAAACAGCATTTATAAAGAATTGTTTGTTACTATTATTATAACGCTCAATTCCTGATTTTTCAACCGCTTCGTTATTTTTTCTCTATTTTGAACAAGCCGCTTTTTTGCTTGTATCAGTAATTTCCCTCATTATCAAATTTTCAATTAAATCCTTTAATGTTTTATTGCCGCTGTAATGCTGAACAACAACAAATTTTATTTCTTCTTTCTTTTTTGCCATAATTACCTCCGTTTCAATTCAGGTAATCTTAATCTGTCTTGTCTGTTTATTTTACAAAAATTTATATAGCAAATCCAAACGGCGTCGGCTTGCGCTCCACGGGAATTTCACCCCTTCACTGTTCTCGTCCAGCCGCCCAATGCTGTGAAGCGTTCAAGGCGGGAGTATCATTATTACGCCCGTGCGTCATTGCTTGCCAAACTGCCACATCTGCAATTACGGTAAAAATAGTTGTCGCTCCGCCTTAAAAGGTATCATGGCGCATTTTCCATAAAGCTCGGCACGGACGGAATGTGTTTGTTTGCCTATTCTGCCGCAAGGGGCTTTCTTTGTCAAAGAACAGTCGGCATTTATCAGCCTGTCAAAACATACTTTCAAGATGTGTTTTGACAGAGTGACAAACAGCCATATATTCCTCATCACTTATTCTTCCTGTTGTTTCTTTCATATACTTATAGCTTTTTGCAGTGCTTCCGTTTGATTCACTTACTAACTGACCTGTTAAGGCATAGGTATAGGTGTTGGCTGTTGTTGTTCCATTTTTTACGGCACTTTCTCTTGTAAGCCTGTGAAGTGCATCATAGGTATAGTTTGTTGTTATACCGTTTCTGTCAACCTTCTTTACCATATCCTCTCTAAAAGCAGATATCTTAGAAAATCTATAAGTAACTATTATTAATTTTTCAATTTCCTTGTTTTTGAAACGGAAATTCTGTTAAAATGGCTTAAAATAGGGACTTTTTCAATGGTTTCAAACCGTCACCTGTATTATTGGTTCAATTGTTACCTGTCTTGTTCTATTATTTGCCTATAATGTATTGAGCTTCTTCATCAAAATGTCTATCTACAAATAATTTTTTATCTATATCTATTAGGTATACAAAAACAGTATTTTTATTAAATTCATTTTGTAAATAGGCTATCCCTGAATAGTTGTAAATTATAAATGGAAAAAAATTACTAGATTTTCTATAAACAATTTTATTAATTTTTCTCCCATTAGAGATAATAATCGCATTTTTGTTAAAATCCACATTTTCAATCTTTTCTAAATCAAGGTCTATGTATTTATTATAACTTATCAATTCTTCTTTACTTCTTATTACTTCCCACCAATAAGAATCACCAATTCCATTAGCTTCTACACAAGTATAATAATTTATATTAATATTATATATTCCAAAACATTTCCATATAAAAAACAGCAACAAACTTATTACAAAAACAAATAGTATCTTTTTCTTCATAGTTTACCTCCTCATCCTGCAATAGGTTCTGATTGTTCATATATTAATTTGTTTCTATTGGAATCGTATAAACCATAACACCTACCATTTACAACATTTCTTACCAATATATTACCAGTTGACTTATTACGTTCATATACAATTTGACCTTCTGGATTTCTTTTTTGTCCAACTATATTACCATAAAAATATCGCTGTACTGAAGCTAATTGAGGATTTCCGGTTATTCTGTTCCAATCCATGCTTCCATCCCATCCATATACATATTGAACATTTTGATTTGAAGCAAATTCATAAGCTATATTATTATTTATACGATCAAGATGGGCTGAATTGCAAGAAAACATATGAATAGAGTAAATTTCTTTTGTATCTAATTCCGAAATACGTAAATAAGTGTTCGCCATTGGATGTGAATCTGTCACAACACCTCCATCAACAGTAATTAAAGCTCTTGAATTTGAATGCATATATAATGAAACTTTTGTAATAGTCTTACCATTGTTGTCCATATTATTCCATGCTTCTTTAAAGTCTTCTTGTGTTGAAATTCCCTTAATTTCAACACTAAAATTTGTATTATTTATTAAATAATTGTATTCTTCATAAGCCCTATCTGATAATGATCCATTCTCACTATCTCCAATATAATAAAAAATGTAAATATCACTCAATCCCCAAGGATCCGTAAACATCACAGGATTATGACTTGCATAAGCATACCAATTAAGTCCATCCTTAATCGGGTCCTCTGCCGTAAATCTGCCTGTTGTTTCTTTCATATACTTATAGCTTTTTGCAGTGCTTCCGTTTGATTCACTTACTAACTGACCTGTTAAGGCATAGGTATAGGTGTTGGCTGTTGTTGTTCCATTTTTTACGGCACTTTCTCTTGTAAGCCTGTGAAGTGCATCATAGGTATAGTTTGTTGTTATACCGTTTCTGTCAACCTTCTTTACCATATCACCATAGTTATTGTAGGTGTAGGTTTCAGACTTGCCTAAGGCATCTGTATACTTTGTCGGTCTGTTAAGCTGGTCATAAGAGTAGGTTACCGGCTGTGTACCGTTTGCCATAGTCTGTTTAGTCATATTTCCAACCTTATCATACTGATAGGTTGTATAATTACCGTTTAAGGTTGACTTTGTTTTACTTATGCCGCCGCCTAAAAACACTTCTGTTATTACACTTCATATTTTATCATAGGTGTATGTTGTTGTAAAGTCCTTTGGGTTAATAGCTTTCTAAAGGATCATACTAAAAGTTTGTTTATCTTTATTAGTTAGAAATATCCTCACTGAAATAGAAGTGTTGCACTTCAAGCTAAATCTACTGCAATAGCAGTAAATTTAAAGAGGATAACAAAGCTGCTATCCTCTCTAAAAGCAGATATTTTAGAAAATCTGCAAGTAACTATTGATAATTTTTCGATTTCCTTGTTTTTGAAACGGAAAATCTGTTAAAATGGCTTAAAATAGGGACTTTTTCAGTGGTTTCGAACCGTTCTCCGTCTTGCGGTTCCTCCTCCCAACTTTTTTTGTAATAATAAAAAATATAACTATTATATCAAGATAATAGAACCATCCCTTTATCAGTCCAACTTTATTCCACCAAAAAATGATTAATTTTAACTACAAACTTTTTTATAATGAACATTTATTATAATAATTTTTTTAATTTTCCCATAGTTATTCCTAATAATAATAATAAACAATTAATAAATGGATAAAGAACATATATTAATAAATTTATTGTAACAACATCAAAACTCTTAGAAAAAACATACCTATCATATGTAAAATAAATTGCCAAAATTATCATCGTACTAATAAAAACTTTTAAAAATTTATATCTTTTTATCTGCAATATAATACCTATAAAAAAAACAATAAAAAAGCCTATTAATTCAACAATATTATAACATATTTTAGACTGTATCCTATTAAATTTTCCTAAAATACAAATTAATTCAGCAATTGATTCAAACCCAACTAAAATAAAATATAGCATTAATATGTATATAATTATTTTTGTTAAATT